>VOFH01001176.1_pt1:2292500-2575000 | contig 2790000 bp, 2648 predicted proteins | sample 5384091 | NCBI WGS metagenome assembly VOFH01 (sample SAMN12384727, study PRJNA508395) | human gut metagenome | isolation source: healthy gut G | host: Homo sapiens | reverse complement strand
ATATGTGGAACCAGAAGGATATAAACTTACTGGACATGGGCGCTTTGTCCTCATCCTTGAGCTCTTCTTTAGGTGGCTTGGCCCAATTACCGATGATCCAACATTTGATGAGTGGGGTGAACGATATGCAACATTTGGATGTGCAGAATATCTGGGTGGGTAATGTATCGTTGGTGCAGCCTGTATTCATGGGTGGGAAGATCGTTAATTATAACCAAATCACTAAGTTTGCCAAGCAATTAGCGGAGTCAATGAATAATTTACAGTTGCAGGACTTGATTTATAAGACTGACGAAACCTATTGGCAGGTCATATCTTTGGTGAATAAGAAGAAATTGGCGGACGCTTATGTGGATTTGCTCCGTAAGATGGATAGTGATGTGACCGCTATGATCTATGAGGGAGTCGCTACCGAGGCCGATGGGCTTTCTGTCAAGGTGAAACTGAATGAGGCGGAGATGGCTCAGACTAAGGTTGAGAATGGTCTGGCTTTAACCCGAATGCTTTTAGCGCAAATTTGTGGTCTGTCTTTAGAGGAGGATTTATCGCTTGCAGACGAGAAGCTGGATAATTTTCCGGTAGAGACAACACAAGCCTCGGCTGATCTGAATGAGGCTTTCATGAATCGTAATGAACTGAGAAGTTTGGATCTGGCAACGAAAATCTATAAGCGAAAAGAACGTATTGCTTTGGCAGAGATGTTGCCTAATGTCGCTTTAGCGGCGAATTACTTCGTCACGAATCCGAATGTTTTTAATGGTTTTAAAAATGATTTCGCTGGTATGTTTAATGTCGGAGTTATGGTAAAGGTACCCTTGTCCGGTTGGTGGGAAGGCACTTATAGGCGTAACTCGGCGAAAGCGGAAACGCGCATAAAAACACTGGAATGGCAGGATGCTCGTGAAAAGATTGAGTTGCAGGTAAATCAATCCGTTTATAAAGTGAATGAAGCGGGCAAAAAGTTGATCGCTTCTTCCCGTAATATGGAAAATGCGGAAGAGAATTTGCGGCGTGCGAATTTCGGTTTTGAGGAAGGGGTTATCCCGGCTTTGAACTTAATGGAGGCGCAGACAGCATGGGTTTCTGCTCGCTCTAGTTTGATTGATGCTCAAATCGAGGTGAAATTAACAGAAGTTTATCTAAGCAAGGCTTTGGGTAAACTGTCCGCAAATGAATAAGAGTAATAACAAATAAAAATATACACAGAGATGAACGAGAACAAGAAGTTTTCTATCAGTAACATGATGTTAGCTTTTATCACAGTATTGGTCGTGATCGGATTGGTAGCCTTGGCGGGTTTCTTCCTGCTTACACCGCCTGACGATATTATAATGGGGCAGGCCGAGGCCACCCAAGTTCGTATCTCCGGTAAGGTTCCCGGACGTATCGCTTCTTATCGTTTTGGCGAAGGCGATCAGGTAAAAGCCGGAGATACTTTGGTCTTTTTAGATACGCCCGAGGTTATGGCGAAGCTGAAACAAGCGGAGGCGGCTCGTGCGGCAGCGGAGGCGCAGAACGCTAAAGCGATTAAAGGAGCCCGTGAACAGGAAATTACGGCCGCTTATGAGATGTGGCAAAAGGCGCAAGCCGGATTAACTATCGCTAAGAAATCTTTCGATCGTATTCAGAATTTATACGAGAAAGGGGTGATGTCCGCTCAAAAAAGAGACGAGGTGGAGGCTAATTATAACGCTATGGTAGCGACAGAGAAGGCTGCCCGTTCTCAATATGAGATGGCAAAAGAAGGTGCCCGTAAGGAAGATAAGGCTGCCGCTGCCGCTATGGTCCAACGTGCGGAAGGTGCTATCGCCGAAGTGGAGTCGTATGTGGGCGAGAGCGCTTTGGTGGCTCCGATTGACGGGGAGGTTTCAGAACGGTTCCCGGAAGTCGGCGAGTTGGTTGGTACAGGCGCTCCGATCATGAATATCTCTGATTTAAATGATGTATGGGTAACTTTCAGTATTCGTGAGGATCTGTTGAAAGATATCAAGATTGGCTCGGAAGTAAATGCTTTTATCCCGGCGTTGGGGGACCTACCGGTGAAGTTGAAAGTCTATTATATGAAGGATATGGGCTCGTATGCCGCATGGAAAGCGACAAAGACGAATGGACAATATGACTCGAAGACTTTCGAGGTGCGTGCCCGTCCGTTGGAGAAAGTCGCTGATCTTCGTCCGGGAATGTCCGTGATCTTAAAGAAAAAAGGGAAAGAGATCGTATGACCTATAAAGAAAGTTTGCATAGAATCTGGCTTATCACGAAGCGTGAGGTGCATCGGCTGGTGGCTCAACCGATTTACTTCTTTTGTATGCTGATCGCTCCGGCTATCTGTGTCATTTTCTTTGTATCGTTGATGCATGAGGGATTGCCGACCGATCTGCCGATAGCAGTGGTGGATATGGATAACTCTGCTACCTCACGCAATTTGATTCGCCAGTTGGATGCCTTTGAGCAGACAGAGGTGTATATGAAAACCATGTCGTTTACCGAGGCTCGTCAGGAAATGCAGAAAGGGAATGTATATGGAATTTTTTACATTCCATCCGGTTTCGCCGTGGACGCCACATCTGGAAAGCAGCCCCGGTTGTCTTTCTATACGAATGGTACCTATTTGATCGCCGCTTCTTTGCTGTTTCGGGATATGAAAACGATGTCGGTATTGGCGGGGGCCGCTGTGGGTTTACAGACCGGACAAGCTAAAGGATATACCGAAGCGCAGATCATGGGACAGCTACAACCGATCGTGATCGATACGCATCCGATCGGCAATCCGTGGTTGAATTATTCAGTATATTTGAATAATACGGTTTTGCCGGGTGTCATCCAGTTAATGGTATTTCTAGTGACGGTATTCAGCATTGGTACAGAAATTAAATATTCTACATCCCGTAAATGGTTGGATATGGGAGGGAATTCCATCGCAGTTAGTTTGTTGGGAAAGTTATTGCCGCAGACGGCTATTTTTACGGTCGTAGGCTTTATGTATTGTGCGGTGTTGTATGGAATTAATTCTTTCCCGTTAAATAGCGGTTGGTTTCCGATGCTTTTGGCGATGTTTTTGCTGATTATATCCTCTCAGGCGGTAGGCGTATTTATGATCGGCGTATTACCGACTCCCCGTTTAGGGCTTAGCTTCGCCAGCCTGTTCGGAATGATCTCGTTCTCCATTGTCGGATTCTCGTTTCCGGTACAAGGTATGGACCCTACGTTGCAAGCGTTGGCTCGTTTGTTCCCTTTGCGGCATTATTTCTTGATTTATGTCGATCAAGCCTTGAACGGGCGGGCGCTATTCTATACGTTGGGCGAGTACGCTTGGTTGTTGGGATTCTTGATCCTGCCCTTCCTTATCGGGCGGAACTTGAAGAGAGCGTTGTTGGATTTCAAATATCTACCGTAAAAACTGTATGTGATGAAAAGAGAACATCGTTTACGATATATCATAAAGGAAGGTCTTCTGGATACGTTTTATATTTGGAAAGATGAATTGAGAAACGTGTTTAAGGATGCGGGGGTCATGATCTTCTTTTTCTTGGTGCCTTTCGTATATCCGCTGCTTTATTCATTTATATATAATAACGAGGTAGTACACGAGGCGAAGATGGTGGTGGTAGACCAAAGTGATTCCTATTTGAGTCGTGAGTTTACCAGACGGGTTAACGCCACGCCGGATGTGGAAGTAGTGGGTGTTTGTCCGGATATGGCGGAAGCCAAGAAGATGTTAGATGAGAAGAAGGCCTATGGAATTTTGCTCTTTCCCCGGATTATAGTAAGGACCTGCATGAAGGGCGACAGACAACCGTCTCGTTGTATTGCGATATGAGTGCCTTATTGTTTTATAAGGCTTTCCTTTTGGCGGCGACAGAGGTATCGTTGGATATGGGTAAGGAACTTCGGATGCATAATAATCCGTCGTCTACGGATAAGATGGACCAGATCACGGTAGACCCGATCCCGTATGAATCGGTAGCGTTGTTTAATTCCCAGAATGGTTTTGCCAGTTTTTTGGTACCGGCTATCTTGATCTTGGTATTGCAACAGACCTTGATATTGGGCATCGGAATGTTGGGAGGAACGGCACGGGAAAAGAATCGTTTCCATAGTTTGGTACCTATTTGCAGGCATTTTAACGGGACTTTGCGTATCGTGTTCGGCAAGTCGCTGACTTATCTTTTGCTGTATGTGGTGGTTTGCATCTGGGTATTGGCTATTGTCCCTAAGTTATTCTCCTTACCTCAGGTTGGTGAGCCACTGACTATTTTGTTGTTTTTACTGCCTTACCTGTTTGCCTGTATTTTTATGTCTATGACGTTATCGGGATTTATGACGAGTCGCGAATCGCCTATGTTGGTGTTCGTTTTCACGTCTGTCATCTTGTTATTTATCTCGGGTGTCTCTTGGCCGGAGGCGGCTATTCCTCCGTTTTGGAAAGTGGTGGGTTATTTGTTTCCTTCTACCCGGGTATCCAGGGATTTATCCGTATCAATACGGCTGGCGTTTCCTTGCATGAGGTGGCGCATGAATATCGGGTATTATGGATTCAGGCAGGTGTATATTTCATCTTGTCTTGTATCATTTACCGTTATCAGATCATACGTAGCCGCAAGATGATTATAAAGCAATATCGGTATATGAAGATGCGACGGATGTTGCGAGAAAGAGAATAATCCCTCGTTTAGGTCTACCCTAATCGCTCATTTAGGGTGTCCCTAAACGGGGGATTAGGGTGAGGGTAAATGTGTGATTAGATTTTAACTTTCGGTTTATACATATCCTCAGCGGTCAGGCCACATTCTTTCATCATGCGGATACTGTAAGACAGATCGCTGACGTTTGGTGTCACGTTGTTACTTCCAAACGTGAATTTAACGCCGGCGGCTTTCGCCTTCATAATGATCGCTTTATTTGGAATATTGTATAGTTCGTTGATCTCTAAAGCTTTTCCGCTTTTTGCCAATGCCTCGACGAAACGGTTCATGCGGGCCTCCGTCCAGAATTCGTCAAAACGCTTATCCATCGGAGATGGCAAGAAACAAGGATTTACATAGATATCTACCGGCTCTTCCAATACGGAGCAGATACGATCTACGATCATGTCCATATATTGCTCCTCATTCTCGATCCAAGTCTCTTCCGGAATCCATAGGCGGGTACGGCGACCTTTATTGTCCTTGAACGTCAAAGCGTCCGTAAACACATAGTCGAATTCTTTAAGAGTCTCGGGAGAGAATGTGGTTATCCATTCGCGTCCTTCCGCTTGCATGCCAAGGATGAAAGGCTGTGAGCGCATCTCATTTAGGTAATCCATGACTTGTTGGTCGTTCGTGATTGGGAAACCGATGCCGCAGTTCGGTGCGATCGTATAATTGATACCGGTCTTGCGGGATTGCTTAGCGGCAACTTCCTTGGTTAAGCCACCTTTTAAGTGCACGTGATAATCTAATACCGGGAAATCCGATTGATGTAATTTAATGATCTCGTCATTTTGCTCATCGTTAGCTTCCGCCAATTGTGCGTTGATATCGATCGTGGATTCATCAATTACGTTCACGGTGATGTTCTTGATCTGGATCTCACCGCTACCATCACTCTCTATGGCAAATGTCCCTTCCGATAATAAGGCATAGGCGTTAGCGTCCGTACGATATGGGGCGGTCGGTTGGATATACTCCACAACCGGTTCGCCGTTTATATTTACATCAATCTCTTGTCCGGCTACCCGGATATCCATCTTGAACCATTGATCTTCTTTTTACGAAGCTTTTGGTCAAATTCCTCACGGAAACAAGACTTCCTGTCATTTTCCACCAAACCTTATCAGCCCGGTCATTATTGATAGCGATACGATATCCTTTCTTCAAGGTCGGGTCCGTATGGAACCAGACGGCGCCTTTGCCTCCCGGGGTAGTACGTAAATCAAGGGTCAGATCGAAGTTTTTGTATTTGCCGTTTTTCAGTACGGCCAGTGCATCCGTACCTTTCAAGGTCATTATGTCGTCTTGAACGGAGACATCGCCTGTCATTTTCCATTTGTTACTATCTTTGCCATCGAATAAGGTACCACTGCCGGAAACACTACAGGCTGTGGTCAGGACAAAGAGAAGGCCCATCGCTAGAATTGATAATTTTTTCATGATATAAATGATTTAAGTAATAATATATCCTCCAAAGATAACGAAAATTAAAATACAATGTCCTTTTTTGAAGATTTTAACTTCCATAAAGATATAAACCTAAGAATATAGTCTTACTTTTGTAAAAATTCTCAATCAAACTTAATTAATAGTACTATGCAGAACAGACGTAATTTTTTGAAGCAAGCCTCTTTGATGCTTGCGGGTGGGTTGGTAGCCCCGCAGTTATTATCTTCTTGTGGCGGTAAATCAGGACAAGCTGCCGCTACAGCATCGGAGTCTTCTAAATATATAGGGCTTCAATTGTATTCTTTAAGAGACCTTGTAAAAGAAGAAGGTATCCAGAAAGTATTGGAAACCGCCGCTAAGATGGGTTATAAGAATCTGGAGACAGCAAGCTATGATAACGGTAAGATTTACGGTTTAGCTCCCGCTGAATTTAAGAAAATGGTGAATGACCTAGGTATGAAGTGTACGAGCGCTCACCTTGGACAGGCATTTACGAAAGAAAAAGAAGCCGAGGTTATGAGTTGGTGGGATCAAGCGATTGATGCTCATAATGAGTTAGGCGTTAAATATATGGTTCAACCGTGGATGCCGGTTAACGATAAGACTACATTGGATGACTTGAAGATGTACTGCGATTATTTCAACACGGTTGGTTATAAGACCGCTGCCGCTAGCATTGCGTTCGGTTATCATAACCACGACTTCGAGTTCCGTAAGATCGACGATCAATTGATCTATGATTTCTTGTTGGATAACGTAAGCCCGAACCACGTATTCTTCGAGATGGATGTATACTGGGTAATGATGGGTGGCGGTGATCCTGTCGCTTACTTGAAGAACCGTCCGAGCCAGTTCAAGGCTATCCATATCAAGGATGAGAAAGAGATCGGCGCAAGTGGCAAGATGAATTTCAAGCCTATCTTCGATCAAATGTACGCTAATAACGTAAAGGATTGGTATGTTGAAGTTGAGCAATATACAAACAATGATCCGGTTGCCAGCGTTCAGCAGAGCTATGATTTCTTGAATAAGGCTGATTATGTGAAATAATCCGTTCGATGATAAAAAAAGAAGAGGCTACTTCATTATCGGGTAGCCTCTTTTTTTATGTTCGCTTATTTGGAATACTCGTTCAATCGGGTGGATTTCGCAAGCTCGATGATTTGTTTCCAATCTTTAGCTAAGTTTTCCATATCCGGATATAGTAAATCCGCTCCGGCATCTAATAAAACTTGATCGGGGAGAGGTCCGGTGTTTACGGCTATCGTAAAGATATTGGCTGCTACGGCAGCTTCTACTCCCATGGGAGCGTTCTCTACCACAAAAGCTTCGTTAGGCTTCACATGCGCTTTTTGAAGTCCCATTAAATAAGGTTCGGGGTGTGGCTTGCCATATTTCACGTCGAAAGCCGTAACCATTTTCTCTCGGTTGAAATGTCCCGGATAGGTGTGGTTTAGCTTATCGATCAAGCTATGTTGGCCGGAACCGGTGACAACCAATCGTTGCAGTCCAGATGCTTCCACTTCTTTTAGAACCTCTGCGGCGCCGGTCATGGGGGCACCGTCATTATAGGTATTGAATAGATCCGCTTTCTCTTTATAGATCGTTTGCTTCTCCTCGGCGGTAGCGTCTCGTTGGAAAGTGCGTTGGTATAGCTCGTTGATCGTGCTTTCCCCAGTACGTCCTTCGAACATATAAAAGTCTTCCGGCCGAGAAGTTAGCTGATGGAGGGTCGCTACCTCATGCCATGCCCGTGCATGAAAACGCATAGAGTCATATAATACACCATCCATATCGAAAAGAACAGCTTTGGGAGAAAGGGATTCCTGCCTGTGTTTACGCAGATATCGGATAATCGCTTCTTGAATCATGTTATTACCTTCTTAAAAACCAATACAAAGGTACGTAATAAATTGGAATTAACAGAAATGGGAGGAAAGCTTCTTGAAATTAAATAAATATGATATATAATGGAATTTCATTTTATGAAACAAAAATGGTTTAAATGGGTGCTTACTTTTGATCCACCTACATGTACACCCTAACCGGATTGATAAATTTTATAATTATCTGGATGAGTTGATAGATGTATTGAAAAATAAGGGATATAAATTTATTTCGTTGAGATAATTAATCAATAAATTATGACGTAGTTCGGTGAGAACTCTAGTTAGCGCATTAATAACGAATTTTCAAAGGCTATAACTTGCTATGAATAAGTGATATCATAATACTGTATACTATTTCTTATTAATTATATTTCTACCAAAGTCTCACTTGTCTATCTGAAAGGGGTTCAATTATACCTGCATTTAGGTATATAATATTTCTGTATGCATTGATTTTTAATATATGATATTTTGATATTCCCCAAATATTCATATATTTGCAATGATTAAACAACTAAGTTCTCACCGGACTCTTTTCTGGTGAAGAATGGTATATTTATTATCTAGTATGAATAGAGGAGAATTAGTACAATCTCTTGTGGAAGAAACAGGATTGCCGAAAAATGTTGTTAGGGCCGTAGTGAATGCGTTACCGACTGTTGTGGCGAAAGGAATACGGGAAGGAGAATCTATTTCCATGAAAGGATTTGGATCTTTTGTACCTTGGCAACAATCCGAGCGATTGGCACGTAATCCGAAAACAGGGGAGGAAGTAATGATTACTCCACGTGTCTCGGTCAAATTCAAAGCCGGGAGCGATTTACTTAAAGAATTAAATGAGTAATAAAAACTATTCAAACGAAAAAACGGTTTCCTCGTGATGAGAAAACCGTTTTTTTATGGGGTAAATCGTATTATAAACGTGCTTTGATAGCTTCGCTTTCTTTCTCGTATCCCGGCTTATTCAACAGGGCGAACATATTCTTCTTATAAGCCTCGACACCCGGTTGATTGAAAGGATTCACACCTAACATATAACCACTGATACCGCAAGCTTTCTCGAAGAAATAGAACAACTGACCGATATAGAATGCGCTTACTTCTGGCATATTAACCTTAATATTAGGAACACCACCATCTACGTGAGCCAACTGAGTACCTAATTCGGCCATCTTGTTTACCTCGTCTACATGCTTGCCTGCCAAGAAGTTCAAGCCATCTAAATCGGCTTCATCTGTAGGGACCAATACGCTATGATCTGTAGCTTCCACGGAGATAACCGTTTCGAAAATCGTACGCTCACCGTCTTGGATCCATTGACCCATGGAATGCAAATCGGTTGTCAAATCTACGGATGCTGGGAAAATACCTTTACCGTCTTTACCTTCGCTCTCTCCGTAAAGTTGTTTCCACCATTCTGCGATATAGTGCAATTTCGGATGGAAGTTAGCCAAGATCTCAATCTTTTTACCGTTCTTATATAACTCATTACGAGTAGCGGCATAGATAGCAGCCATATTATCAGCGAAAGGAACGCTCGCGTCTGTAGCTTTTTCCATGGAAACAGCTCCAGCAACCAAGTTGCGGATGCTGATACCTGCCACGGCGATCGGGAGCAAACCTACCGGAGTCAAAACAGAGAAACGTCCACCTACGTTATCAGGGATGATGAAAGTCTTGTAACCTTCTTGATCTGCCAAAGTACGCAAAGCGCCTCTCTTAGCGTCCGTGATAGCTACGATACGATGTTTAGCCTCTTCCTTGCCAACAGCATCTTCCAATTGTTTCTTCAAGATACGGAAAGCCAAAGCCGGCTCTGTAGTCGTACCAGACTTGAGATATTGATAATACCGAATTGCTTACCTTTCAAGACTTCGCTTAATTCATAAAGATAATCCTCTCCGATATTGTGTCCGGCGTATAACATAACCGGGTTTTTACGGCCGTTTTGCAACCAGTCGAAGCTGTTGTTTAACGCTTCTACTACCGCTTTGGTACCCAAATAGCTACCACCGATACCAATGGCTACGACCACCTCACATTTAGAACGAAGCACGTTCGCCGTATTCTCGATGTCGGCCAACTCTGTGTCCGTGATAGAAGAGGGAGATGTAACCAACCCAAAAAGTCGTTACCTGCTCCGTTACCGTTATGTAATGTGGCAATACATTCCATTGCCTTGGCCTCTTGAGCGTAAACCTGTTCCTTGGAGACAGTGCCCAGAGCCTTGTCGATGTTTAAACTGATGTTTTTCATATGCTATTTTATTTAAACGTTTCCGTTAATTGACGAATGACCGTTGTCGGCGATTTCTTCTCGTACAATATATCATAAACAGCGTCCAGTATCGGCATGTTCACTTTATATTTCTCGTTGATCTCACGCATACACTTGGTTCCATAATATCCCTCGGCGATCATTTCCATCTCCAGCTGCGCTGTCTTCACGGAATATCCTTTACCGATCATGGTTCCGAAAGTACGGTTACGGCTGAACCGGGAATAAGCGGTAACCAGCAAATCGCCAAGGTAGACGGAGTCGGTGATATCCCGCTCCAGCCCGTGTACGGCGTCCACGAAATTACGCATCTCCTCAATAGCGTTCGAGATAAATACGGCTTGGAAGTTATCGCCATATTTCATTCCATGGCAAATACCGGCGGCGATAGCGTACACGTTCTTCAGTACGGCGGCGTATTCGATACCGGTCACATCCTTACAGAAGGAATTCTTTAAGTATTGATTCTTGAAAACGGGGGATATCGTACGGACCTTCTCGATGTCGGAACAAGCCAACGTAATGTACGAGAGCCGCTCCAGAGCGATCTCTTCCGCATGACAGGGACCACCGATAACTGCTATATTTTCTGTCGGAACCTTGTAATACTCCGCGAAGTAATCCGTAATCAACATGTTCTCATCCGGTACGATACCCTTGATCGCCGAGATGATAAACTTATCTTTCAAAGAGGTCTTCACCTTCTTCAAATGTTGTTTCAAGAAAGGGAAGGCGTAGCGAAGATCAAGGTATCCGAGTCCTTGATCGCTTGGTTGATATTGGAATAGAAGTTTATCTTGTTCGTGTCGAATTTCACGGCGGTGAGGTAACACGGATTGTGTCCCAACTGCTTGAACTCCTCGATACGATCGGGCCTACGCATGTACCAGTTGATACTATCTTGAGTTGAAAGTACGATCTTGGCTAAGGCGGTAGCCCAGCTACCACCTCCCATTATCGCGATTTTTCCGGGCAAATCCATCGTATCACGCTTTTATTCTCCTACATTGGCTATCCAAGCTTCTATTTCTTGGACCGTAGGATTTTGCAGTTCTAACTTATATTTTTTTATTAAGCTCGCAAAGCTCTTGTCTTAATTTGTTTGCGTTCGCATTTTTCAGCATTTCAACCGTCAGATAGCCGGCTTTTTGCAAAGCGGGAACCCACTCCTCTGAAATGCCTAAGGCCACGTATTTGTCTGCGTTATCTTTTTTTACAGTTTTCTCCGGACGCATTTGCGGGAAAAGCAATACTTCTTGGATTGTTGTCTGTCCGGTCATCAACATAACCAGACGGTCGATACCGATACCGATACCCGACGTAGGAGGCATACCGAATTGAAGGGCGCGTAAGAAATCTTGATCGATGAACATCGCCTCGTCGTCCCCTTTCTCGCTCAAGCGTAATTGCTCCTTGAAACGTTCTTCTTGGTCGATCGGATCGTTCAGCTCGCTATAAGCGTTCGCCAATTCCTTTCCGTTTACCATCAACTCGAAGCGTTCGGTCAATCCCGGTTTGCTACGGTGCATCTTAGTCAGCGGACTCATCTCAACCGGATAGTCGATGATGAAGGTCGGCTGGATAAACGTACCCTCGCAGAACTCCCCGAAGATCTCGTCGATCAATTTACCTTTACCCATCGTATCGTCGATCTCCATCTTCAATTCCTTGCAGATCGCACGAATCTCGTCCTCGGTCTTACCTTCCAAGTCGTAACCCGTCTTTTCCTTGATCGCCTCCAAGATCGGCAAGCGGCGGAAAGGAGCCTTGAAGCTGATTGTCTTACCGTCGATCGTGCTCTCGCTCGTACCGTTCACGGCGATACAGATACGCTCCAACAGCTTCTCAGTGAAGCTCATCATCCAGTTATAGTCCTTGTATTGGACATAAAGTTCCATACAAGTGAACTCCGGGTTGTGCGTACGGTCCATACCCTCGTTACGGAAATTCTTACCGATCTCATATACACCCTCGAATCCACCGACGATCAATCGTTTCAAATACAACTCGGTAGCGATACGCAAATACAGATCGATATCCAAAGAGTTGTGATGCGTGATGAATGGACGTGCGCTGGCTCCTCCTGCGATAGATTGCAGGATCGGAGTCTCTACCTCCGTGTATCCGGCCTCATCCAAGGCGGTACGCATGGTCTTGATGATAGCCGCACGTTTCATGAAAATATCTTTTACACCCTCGTTTACTACCAAATCCACGTAACGCTGGCGATAACGAAGCTCCGGGTCATTAAAACCGTCGTAAGCGACACCGTCCTTATATTTAACGACCGGTAGCGGACGAAGTGATTTAGACAAAACTGTCAATTCTTGCGCATGAACGGAAATCTCTCCCATCTGAGTACGGAAAACGAATCCCTTGATCCCGACGAAATCACCGATATCCAGTAATTTCTTGAAAACGACATTGTAGGTGTCCTTATTCTCATCCGGGCAAATATCGTCACGGGAGATATAGACCTGTATTCTACCCTCGGAATCCTGTAATTCCATGAAGGAAGCCTTACCCATGATACGACGGCTCATGATACGGCCGGCGATACTTACCGGGCGTGGCTCAGCGTCGTCTTTGAATGTCTCTTTTATTTCTTTGGAAAATGCGTTCGTTACATACTCAGCTGCGGGATAAGGCTCTATCCCCATCTGACGCAACTGCTCCATGCTATTACGTCTTATTATTTCCTGTTCACTCAGTTCTAATAGATTCATTATGCTATTATTTTGTATAATACGGCGCAAAAGTACAAAATATTTCTGATTTATGCTGACTTATGTGGTAAAAGGTTGAGGTCACCGATCTTGTTTGTTCATGGATAAAGTCTCTTAGGATCCTTGGTGAAGTATCTTAGGTTTGTAGTCCAATGAACTTAAGACCCAATAATTTTATCTTTCATCACTAAATACAATTCTCTATCTTGAATCCAAGGAGAACTTTTCTCGAAGTTCCTCTTTGGAATAGTTTACTACTTCATTCATATCATGCATCGCTTTTTCGCTATGTATCCTTGAACGGAACATCCCATTTTGATCCCGGGGATGAGACAAATGGAATAAACAGCCCTCACTCCGATAAATCCGGTAGCCAAAACTCAACCAACGGTAATGTCTTTCTCCGTCCTCCAGGCCCCAGCCATAGAAATCCTCATTCTCCATACCCGCTTGCAGGTATTTTTCCGTTTGGGCGAAGACCGCTCCCCCCGACTGCGCCTATCACTCCCTCTACTGTGTACAAAGAGTTCATCTTTGCTTGATGTTTTTTAGGAAATCTAAGTCACGATGGAGCCAATAATGTTCCCTCAATATATCTGACGTATCTAAAAAATTACCATCATATGGATAAGCGACATCAGAAGTCCTAGTTCTAAGCTGTTTCACCGCATCCAATATTTGAAGGTGGTCCAGTATCACATCTGCGTCCCAAATACAAACAAGTGGAGTATCAACCTGCTTTGCGAGGATATTCAAGTATTTGGTCTTGTAGAATACAGGATCTTTATCCACGAGGAAAGTGTACTTCACCGTATCATCTTTTATTAACGAGGGGATAATCTCATTTTGGTATGATGAGGCCTCCAGAATTAAGATGCGTGTCCGGAAATAACGTACTATTGAGTCCACGGACATCAACAGGTTCTCCAAACGGATCATGGAATCGATCCGTACAGGAATAATAAATGTTGTATCTGTCAAGTCTATTCGCATAAATATCTTTGCTTAATGTTTAACAATGCCAACACCGTACCGGGGAAACCATTCAGCAATCCTCTGTGTATATTATAGTAGTATTCGTTCTCCATTAGGGCATCCCAAGCGTCAGACGAGATGATCCGATCGTAAATTAGGTGCGGATTGAAAGGGATGGTGTATTCGGGGAAGTCCCTTTTTAATCCCTCCAACAAGAAATATAGAGAAGCGTATCCATTACTGATATAGATATCCCTGCCTTTGATCTCTCTATTATATATTATGTCTAGGTTGATTGATTTTCTTAGTTCATCCACATATCTTTGCCAATCCGGCGAACAAACCCGTAAAGGTAACATGCCCCATAACAGATATAGTCGGTTCAAATGCAGATGAGGCAAATGGGAGAACATATACAGAGATAGTTGTTCCAGAACCTTTTGTATCCGATCCTTGTAAAAATCATATTGTATAAGACAGGACAGGGTTTTCATTAATATCGGTACGTGATATTGGTAAATGGAAAACGTATAGGATTCCTCGAAAAAAGGAGGCGTCTATCAAATCGGCCAATTGATTAACTAACTTGATTGCTAAGCCCTCGAAAGGGAAACGCTCATTATCGTTTGTCTGGATTTCCAGCCTTTTATAAATGTAATATAAGAAATGGATGAGTTGAGACAGGGAATACCTAGATTCCATATTTCCGAAAACCAGCTTCTTGAATAGCAAATCATCGATACCACTTAGCAAATCATTAATATCACCGTCTACAAATTGCTTTTTTACAATATAATCCAATCCTAACGCAACTCCGCATAAACCTTCCTCCACGGTGAGTTCTGCGTTTTTAGAGAGATCGTTTTCCAAGAGATCGTCCAGCAATCGCTCAGCCTTCTCTTTATAAATAGCTTCTTGCGTATAATCATACAAATGGTATAAATAGATGAGTAATCCCATTTTGCCATGAGCCAACCCGAAAGGGTAACTTGTATGTAATGAGCCTATCAAATGCTTATTTAGCGAATCTATTTGTGATGCTAATTTATTCATAGTACTTAATTTATTAAATACGACATATCCTTTAACTCATATTCTTCCGGCAATAAATAACCATTTGTCAAAACTGTTGGAGTGGAACTTATTGTATTGCGCCTAACCCATTCGTTTTGTGCTTGAAAATTGGCTAACATATCTTTGTCATTAGGATTTAATCTGTATCTTTTATAGCAATCCTCTTTTTTTATGACGCCCTTTTGCATACCAGTCAGATAGGAATCGTAAATAATCCGATTCATTATTTAGTAGATACATGGAGGTCAGTAGCATGGCGCTAGGTTCTAATTCCTTGCTAAAAGAGGTCAAGATGATTTGTATGCAAATCTCTTCTTTATATTCTTTGAGTAACTTTTCTATTTGGAGATGTAATTTTGCGCAAGGAGCACAGTGTGGATTAGAGATAATGGTAATCCACTCTTTGGCATCCCTATTGCCCAATAATATTCCTGTATTTTTGTCAATGTCATATTGAGGCTGTTCGTTTAATAAGCTCTTAAATACAGAGGCATTCAGTTTTATGCTGCTAAGTTTATTGTTGCTTCGTTGGATTTGCTTTTCTTTTTACGTATAATGTAACAGTAAAATGGAGCGATAGAATGACGAGCCCATACACGCATCCAATGGTAGTGAAATCAAATAAATCCCATTGATTGAAATCCATGCCTATCGCGAATAGAGAGATAAGAAAGGTGATCCATACGGTAGCTTGTACAGATAAACATAAAGCGCACCATTGTTTTACCCTAAATTTTTTGGTACCATACGCTCCACGCTGTATAAGGTAATGCGATTATATTCAGAGTCTCTGCATATATAACATATTGGGGCAACAAGGCGATAAACAATATTGCGGAAAGAAAATATCCTAAGCCGAAGACACTCCAACTGATCCCCAAGAAATGAGATGCTTGGGAATCCAATGTCCCGTTGCAATCACTGGATTTCAAAAACAAGGAACAAATTTTGTTGACATATTTATCCGAGCCTAAGATCTCTCGAGAAAGCAGGATACCGCAGAAAGATGCTCCGATCACATTAACACCCCATAACCCCCAGATTCCTATCTCCATTCCTCTGTTGGTGATAAGGGCACACCCTATTAATGATAGAAGTAATGAAACGAAACATGCGATTACTATCCGCTGTCGTAAGTATTCCTTTCTATGCTCTTTATAATCCGGTTCAATAGATTCATCGGTGGATTCGAAAAGAAGGACGATTCCTGACCATCGTTCCAAGAATACCGGGATAGATAATGTGATGTTTTTACCTCGCCATGAATAGATGATTGCCTCGGTAGAAACATGTCGTACCAATACAAACTCATGATCTACGTAAGCCACAAAGGGTACATCCAATGAGGATAAGCATTCTTGTGTTTTTTGAATTTCGGCTGCTACATTCTCTATCTTATAATAACGTAGCATCTCGGATAATCCAAACAGGCTGTTTTTGTGTGGATGCTTCTCGTAGAATCTTAGGGTAAAATCCTTCGTGTATTTTATCGATAAGATTTCTAAAATTTGGATGAACAGATTGTCATGTTCCATAGCTTAGAGTTTTTAGTGATTATCTCAGCTTCCCGATAAACAGCACTGGATTACTCTCCTCGTTCAGTCCGGGGAAGCGTCGTGCGAACTCTTCCTTCTTCAAAACGTCTTCCGGATACATTAGCATGGCGCACCAGCCCTCATCTAACGAGAAGAACTGTTTGGGCAACCACCGGAAGTTGTCATCGAACTTGATGTTCTCTAAAACTCTTGCGTTTCCATCTTTTTTGTCGATTAAGGCAACCCCTTCAAGATCATCCCTTTTTCCCTTGAAGGAGAGTAATATTGTTTCCTTTGATTCCACGTAATCTGGGATATGACCGATGTATCCTTTTTTCAGCTTCCTCCATTACGATTTGCACATAGTCCTTTCCGTCTTGTGCCCAAAATCCCGCTGGAGGAATTTTATTGTCGATATTTATTCGATATCGAACTTTAGTACTATCCATCGTACACTCAAGTATCTCATTGCCTTGATAGCCATGAGAGATTATAAGTCCTTCAAAACGTTCGAATGAGTTTGTGAATGAGCTGATATATTTATTTTGTTTCTCTATGGAGTCATAGGTGCTGATATAGGTTCCGTTCTTATGATTGATTATTCTGTAACGCAATTGCCTCTCGGTAGGCGTACATTTTATAATGTATGAGCTGTCATTGAATAGGATGATAGCCTCTATAAGTCCAATATTCTCATGATCACTCCATTTGCGAATAAATTTGAACGAATTGGAATAAGTAGTGACATCTCCTGATGAGGAAATTAAGATATCCCCATTAGGCCATATCGTGAAATTCCCTAAGAAGAAGTATGATTGTGGATCCTCCCCTTTTTTAGATAAGACACGTTTGATTTTTCCTGATTTATCATATGCTATTAAAATGTCATCAGAGCCGATGTATATGTCCTCTTGGAAGAGGGCGATGTTTCTGATTTTGTAAAGTACGTCTATCAATGCATCGTCTCTTGTTTCCAAGGGGACATACCGATATTCCTCAAACATTTCATCCACGTCTTTTTCTACCCGATGTGAGAGTGGAATAAAATACTCGATTGTTTCGTCCTTGCTATTATCCTTGGCTTGATCCGGATTACAACAGATAAGCAAAAGAGCGACTAAAAATAGAAGATAGATCATGATCGTTTTTGTTTTAAGAAAAAAAGCGGGTTTTAGCAGATGGCGCCTGCTAAAACCTGTTCTTTCTTTTGTTACTAACCTCCTATGGTATTGCAGTTTTGTACTCCTCCAAGACCATTGCATTTAGAATCACACTCAGAGCAGCTGGAGGCTTCAAAGGAACCGGAACTGTTCCAGCAATGACAATACGCACTTCCTCCCCTAAGATTTTCATCATTTGCTCTTTTGGAAGAACTTTACCTTGTTGGTTTAGTACGACTTTTGTCAGTTTTTTGAGTTTGTCCATAATTTGAAAGATTTAAAAAGTTAATAGATGTGTAATGCTTTGATGTTTACAAATAAAATTAAAAAAAATATTAAAAACAAGAAAAACGGTGCTTTGTGTGTTTTGTTTAATGTATTTTATCTATTTAATTGTATAGGGTATAAAATTAACTTTTACGGGAAGGTCATGAGAAATGATGTAACCTAATTTTATTTTGAACTTCCTTGTTCTTTTATCGGTTAACATGAAGCTTAGAAAAACAGCTCATACTAACTTTCAACCCTGTGAAGTTTTTCAGGAGAAGGTTCTCTAAGATGTGAAGTACCTTAGAAAATAACAGTAAAATCTGTGAAGTAAATTTAGGCATAGTCAGTACGCTCATACATTTAAGATTGAGTAGTACTAACTTTCCTAAGTAAGTATATATCCTTTGCCACTAGCAGTATATATTCTATGGGCAAGTAAGTACTACTGCTTTTTTCGGTTATATAAGTTGACAGACAGGTTTGTTTAGATCTTATAGTAGTAAGGCCGCACTCCTTCCGGCAGGAAGAAACGGATATCCTTGTCGGCTTGGTAAGCGTTACGGATAAATGTGGAGGAGATTTCCATCAAGGGAGCGTCTACCTTTTTCACGTTCGGATAAATGGCCGGGATCGAGATGTCGAATCCTAGGCGGGGATAAATCAGCAGTTTGTAGTCTTGGAGTATTTTTTCGTGTTCTTTCCATCGGGGAAAAAGCTGCCAGTTATCGGCTCCCATGATAAAATAAAAGTCCCGATTCGGATAGTTACGGGATAAGGTTCGTAGGGTATCAATGGAATAAGAAGGTTTCGGTAGGTAGAACTCAATATCGCAGACCCTGAATTTAGGATATCCGTCAATAGCGGCTTGGGCCATTTCCAGCCGTAGTGAGTCATCGAGCAGGTCATCCTTTTTCTTCAGCGGATTGTGAGGCGTGACTACGAACCACACCTCATCCAATCCCTCGAACTCACATAGCCAGTTCGCCAAGGCGAGATGGCCTATGTGAATGGGATTGAATGATCCACTGTAAATCCCGGTCTTGAGTCCCATACGATTTTTACTTAACCCTTCTTTTGCCAACCCTTATAGTTGATGAAACAAATGAATATATTAAATATCAGGGCACCCCCGATGATATACTCCTTATAATACAGGCTAATACCACCTAATACGAGGCTCGCTATCCCACAAACGATAGAAAGCCCCATCATAAAACGGGTATTCTTGAATATATTAGACATAGACTATTTGTTTAAGAACTCACGAATGATCTTCAACGCGTCTTTTTGGGCAGTCTCCAGATCATCGTTTACGACAACCTTATCAAACTGTCCCGTGAACCCTAATTCATACTCAGCCTTGGCGATACGGCTTTCGATAACTTCCGGGCTGTCTGTTCCCCGTCCTTCCAATCGCTTCCGTAGGTCATCGATGCAAGGAGGTTGGATAAAGACAGACAGGGCACGGTCTCCATAGAATTTCTTGATATTGCATCCGCCTACCACATCCACATCGAAAATCACGTTATCCCCTTCGTTCAAGATACGCTCTACCTCGCTCTTTAACGTACCGTAATATTTATCGGTATACACCTCCTCATATTCCAAGAAGTCTCCATTAGCGATACGACTGCGGAACTCTTCCGGCGTAAGGAAATAATATTCCACACCATTCTTCTCGGTTCCCCGCGGAGCCCGGCTGGTAGCCGAGATGGAGAAGCGAAGGTGTAAATCTTGTTTCAAAAGATAATTAATAATGGTTGATTTTCCGGAACCCGAGGGTGCGGAGAAGATAATTAATTTGCCAGCCATTCTCGTTAATCTTATTATAATACGTTTAGTACCTGTTCCTTGATTTGTTCCAACTCGTCTTTCATCTGGACCACGATCTTCTGCATCTCGGCGTGGTTGCTCTTTGATCCGAGCGTATTGATCTCACGCCCCATTTCCTGAGCGATAAAACCGAGCTTCTTGCCTTGGCCGTGACCGGATTCCATGGTTGAGATAAAATATTTCAAGTGGTTGTCCAAACGGTTCTTTTCCTCGTTGACATCCAGCTTCTCGATGTAATAGATCATCTCCTGCTCGAAACGATTCTTGTCATAGTCCTTCTCGGCTATCTTTTGCAGGTTATCCATGATACGAGCCTTGATCTTCTCGATACGTTCCCCCTCGTATTTCTCCACTTCTTTCAACAGAGTGGCGATATTGGCTATCTTTTGCTCAAAAAGCTTTTGAAGCATGGCTCCTTCTTGGATACGGAAATCACACAGGTGCTTGATAGCGTCCTTTACCGTTTCTAAAACCACCCCCATTCGGATTCGTCCGGTTCTACGGTCTCGGACTTGATTGCGTCCGGCATCCGGAGCAAGGTCTGGAACCAATCGTTCGGAACGCTGATATTCAGTTTCTCTGCGATCACCTTGATTTGGTTGTAATAATTCTCTACGGCGGCAAGATTGATCTGTGTAGGAGTATCTTTGCCTATATATTCTATAAAGATATTGAACTCAACGTTTCCCCCGCTCCAAAGATTGAAGTAACAGGCTCCGAAGCTCCATTTCCTTGTCCTTGTATATGGAAGGGATACGGGTGGACAAATCCAATTGCTTACTGTTTAAAGCCTTTATCTCTACGGTTACTTTTTTTTTGAAGGGAGCTCGGCAGTAACCTTACCGAACCCAGTCATTGATTGTATCATTTTTCTCAAAAGTTTGCGCAAAGATAGTGGTTTCCTTTTTAGATTTGATGTTTATTTTCTCATAAATAGATGTTTCTCATAGGGCTGCCTTGATAGTATAATGAATTTTTGTATACCTTCGCAGCCTAATCAGATTGAAGGATTGAGATTGTTTGTTCGTTCAATTATCAATTGTTAATAGTTAATTATTATGTCATTGATCTTAAATATCGAGACATCCACTTCCGTATGTTCAGTAGCCCTGTCGGAAGGGGAGGAGGTGGTCTTTGAGAAGGCTTCCTTCGAGGGGCCGTCTCATGCGGCGTTATTGGGCGTTTATATGGAAGAGGCATTAGAGGCTGCGAAGTCGAAAGGGATGAAACTGGATGCCGTGGCGGTAAGTAGCGGACCCGGATCTTATACGGGGTTACGCATCGGGGTGTCTGTGGCTAAAGGATTATGCTTTGGGTACGGTATTCCTTTGATCGGTATTCATACGCTGGATATTTTAGCGTCTGCCGCTATCCGGAAAAATAAGGAGGAGGCCGATTGCTTGTATTGCGCTATGTTGGATGCCCGTCGTATGGAAGTCTACTCTTCGATTTATGATTCCCATCTCAACACGATACGTGCTACGACTGCTGATATCGTAGATGCTGATTCGTATGCTTCTTTTTTAGAGAACGGTAAGGTTTGTTTCTTTGGAGACGGTGCCGCTAAATGTGAGACGGTAATCACTTCTCCGAACGCCTGTTTTATAGATGGTATCTATCCATTAGCTGTAAATATGGCATCCTTGTCGCAGAAAGCATATGATGATGGCCGTTTTGAGAATGTGGCTTATTTTGAGCCTTTCTATTTGAAAGAATTCCAAGCAACGATCGCTAAGAATAAAGTGCTGAACGAGGCGTTAGGGAAAAACAAATAAGAGTAAGGGTACACAACCAAATTCATGTTCCGGCTGTTTATTCTAAAATGAATAAATCAGTTAAAGACATGAGAAAGAAAAGTGTGAATACGCTATTGGTATTTGGTGTGGTTGTCGCTATAATCCTTTTGATGATCTGGTTGTTCCTCGGGACAACGTTGGTGGAGGATACGAGTACGGAGATTACTCCGGTTCCTATAGAGCAAACTAACTGAGAACAATAACATAAAAAGGCGGGATCCTTTCGGACCTCGCCTTTTTTAATATAGATAGTTGTTTTATTAACCAAGGAATCCTAGCAAGATACCGGCAGCTACAGCGGAACCGATTACACCTGCTACGTTCGGACCCATAGCGTGCATCAACAAGTAATTGGTCGGGTCGTATTCCAAACCTACGACTTGAGAGATACGAGCTGAGTCGGGAACAGCAGATACACCGGCGTTACCGATAAGCGGATTGATCTTATTGCCGTCTTTCAATATTAAATTGAATAACTTAACGAACAATACACCGGCGCAAGTAGCGATCACGAATGATAACGCACCTAGACCGAAGATCTTGATAGAGTTCAATGTCAAGAACTGTGTAGCTTGGGTAGAAGCACCTACCGTGATACCCAATAAGATCGTGATTGTATCGATCAGCGGACCACGAGCAGTCTCTGCCAAACGACGAGTCACGCCACTTTCTTTCAATAAGTTTCCGAAGAATAGCATACCTAACAATGGTAAACCGGACGGAACCAAGAAGCAAGTAAGCAACAAGCCAACGATCGGGAAGATAATTTTTTCCGTGGAAGAAACGGCTCTCGGCGGTTTCATACGGATCAAACGCTCTTTCTTAGTCGTAAGCAATCTCATGAACGGTGGTTGGATAATAGGAACCAACGCCATGTATGAGTAGGCGGATACCGCAATCGCACCCATTAAGTTTGGCGCTAACTTAGAAGAAAGGAAGATAGCCGTCGGACCGTCAGCACCACCGATAATACCGATAGCACCTGCTTGGTTCGGCTCAAATCCCATTTGAAGAGCAATCGTATAAGCACCAAAGATACCGAACTGAGCCGCTGCACCGATCAACATCAACTTTGGATTGGAGATCAATGCGGAGAAGTCGGTCATGGCCCCGATGCCGAGGAAGATCAATGGCGGATACCATCCAGAGGTCACACCCTGATAGAGGATGTTCAGTACAGACCCTTGCTCATAAATACCTACTTGAAGACCTGCGTCCTTGAAAGGGATATTACCGATCAAGATACCGAATCCGATAGGGATCAAAAGCATCGGTTCAAACTCATATTTAATCGCCAGGAATATAAACAACAGACCTACCAGAATCATGATGAGATGTCCCGGAGTAGCGTTGTATACACCTGTATAGGTAAGGAACAGTTGTAAGTTCTCACCTAAGAATGTTAAAAAGCTCTCTTGCATAGTCTTATCCGATTACTACGAGATCAGCACCTTCTAGCACAGAGTCTCCCTTGTGTACTTTAATTTCTATAATCTTACCGTCACGGTCTGCGTTGATGTTGTTCTCCATCTTCATAGCCTCAAGGATAATCAAGGTTTGACCTCTCTTCACGGTATCACCTACGTTGCACTTAACCTGCAAGATAACACCTGGTAGCGGAGTCTTAACAGCCCCTTGTGTCGTAGAAGCCGCCGGACGGGAAACAACAGGGTCTCCACTTGCCGTAGTCGGGGCTTGAGCTGGGCGTTTCAATGTAACCATTTGTTTCTTTGCCGGTTTCTCCATCTTAACTTGGTAGGGAGTTCCGTTTACTTCAAGTTCTGCGATATCATCCACTACAGAATTGATGTGTACTTTATATACGTTACCGTTAATGGTATATTTAAAACTTTTCATTCTTTAGTTCGTTTTTAGATAATTACTTTTGAGGAGTTTGACGTAAGCCATAGAGTTTTGAACTCCAAGGAGAATAAGCTCGTTGTACCTTACGTATAGTGAGAACCGTGTTCTCGATATCGTGATTATCATCGCTCATTTCGTATAGAGCGGTAGCGATGGCGGCGAATATCTCTCCAGATTCTTGTCCTGCGTCTGCGGTAACTGAAGCAGAACCTACGGCCTTCTCTACGTTACGTTTGCTAGCGGCGATAGATAATTTACCAATCTGCTTAAAGATGATGTACAACAAGAACAGACCTAAGAATACAACAGCCATAGCCGTGATAGTCATACCGATACCTAAAGAGTCATTAACCCTGAAGTTATCGATTTTCTCCTTGGAGTTCAACGTCAAGTTGTTCGTACTGGGAGTGACTTTCTTTAACTGTGCCCAGTCTTTTTCGCCATCAATCACTCTACCGTAGCTAATGTCTGCTAATTGGCCTGCCGGAATTGTGATCTCATCGATCAAGGTCTTACCGTCGGCGTCATATAAGGCAACATAATTCTCCTTAGAGGGATCTAATACGAAGTTAACGTGGAATGTACCTCTGCCCGGCTGTCCGTCAGCCCAAAATAGTGTGTGCTGGCGGGGTTGGATCTGAGTTAATACGTCTCCCTTCGGGATCGGATATTTCATGGGATTGTTTTTGTCGTCTGTCAAATAGCATCCCGCGATATTTACCGTTCCGGCCGAAGTGTTGAACAACTCAATCCAGCCATGACGTTTGCCATAGTCATCAACGAAGTTATCCTCGTTGATAACCAATACTTCATTAATTCGCATGGAGGTTGCGCGCTGTGCCTTTGCCCCGAATGAAATGAGCAAAGCGAACAGTAGCAATACCCCTATTTTCTTATTTATCATATTCATCTCCTGTTTTACGGATTATAGAGGCAGGTTATCATGTTTCTTAGCAGGATTGCTTAGCTTCTTAGTCTGCAATTGCTGCAAAGCACGAATTATACGGAAACGAGTGTTACGCGGTTCGATAACATCGTCGATATAACCGTATTGAGCTGCGTTATAAGGATTAGCGAATGCTTTCTTATATTCAGCTTCTTTCTCTGCTGCGCATGCTTTCGGATCTTCAGCGGCTGCTACTTCCTTGGCGAAGATAACCTCTACGGCACCGCTCGGGCCCATAACGGCGATCTCGGCTGTCGGCCATGCGTAATTCATATCACCACGTAAATGTTTAGAACTCATCACGCAATAAGCTCCACCGTAAGACTTACGCAATGTAACGGTAATCTTAGGAACGGTAGCCTCACCATAAGCGTAAAGCAATTTAGCGCCATGAAGGATTACACCGTTGTATTCCTGACCTGTACCCGGAAGGAATCCCGGAACGTCAACCAATGTTACCAAAGGAATATTGAAAGCGTCGCAGAAACGAACGAAGCGACCTGCTTTACGAGATGCGTTGCTATCCAAGCATCCTGCCATAACCTTCGGCTGGTTGGCTACGATACCGACAGATTGTCCGTTGAAACGAGCGAAACCTACGATGATATTCTTAGCGTAGTCCGCATGGACCTCTAGGAACTCGTTGTTATCGACGATCGTACCGATAACCTCGTACATATCGTAAGATTGGTTAGCGTTATCGGGAATGATATCATTCAATACATCATCCAGACGATCGATCGGGTCTTTGCACTCAACTAACGGAGTTTCTTCCAAGTTGTTCTGTGGTAAGAAACTGAGCAATTTACGGATCAATTGCAAACCATCCTCTTCTGTATCGACAGCGAAATGGGCTACACCCGATTTCGTGGTGTGTACGCTGGCTCCACCCAACTGCTCTTGGGTTACATCCTCACCTGTTACGGTTTTTACTACTTTCGGACCTGTCAAGAACATGTAGCTGGTACCACGTGTCATGATGTTGAAGTCTGTCAAAGCCGGAGAATAAACGGCTCCACCGGCGCAAGGGCCGAAGATACCGGAAATCTGGGGAACAACACCAGATGCCAAGATGTTACGTTGGAAAATCTCTGCGTATCCTGCCAAGGCGTTTACACCTTCTTGGATACGAGCTCCACCGGAGTCGTTCAAACCGATAACGGGAGCGCCCATCTTCATGGCTTGATCCATTACTTTACAGATCTTCATAGCCAAAGCCTCAGACAAGGCTCCACCGAATACGGTGAAATCTTGAGCGAAGATATATACCAAACGTCCGTCGATCGTACCATAACCTGTTACGATACCATCGCCTAAATATTTAGTTTTCTCGATACCGAAGTTTGTACAACGGTGTTGAACAAACATGTCGAATTCCTCGAAACTACCTTCGTCAAGCAACATGGCGATACGCTCACGAGCGGTATATTTGCCTTTTTTGTGCTGTGATTCGATTCTTTTCTCTCCTCCACCCAAACGAGCTTGCTCACGAAGTGCGATGAGCTCTTTTACTTTTTCAAGCTGGTTACTCATTGTATTTTGATTTGTTGTTAGAAATGAACGGATTAATTATTTGTTGCCCGGCATGCAAAGTTCTGTCAATACGCTGCAAGTTGATTTCGGGTGAAGGAAAGCGATGTTCAAGCCTTCCGCGCCACCACGGGGAGCTTTATCGATTAATTTAACGCCTTTTTCCTCAGCCTCGTTCAAAGCTGCCTGTACATCAGGTACCGCAAATGCGATATGGTGGATACCTTCACCTTTTTTCTCGATAAATTTCGCAATCGTGCTATCTTCGCTGGTCGGCTCTAGTAATTCAATCTTAGTCTGTCCTACCTTGAAAAATGCGGTTTTTACTTTTTGGTCTGCTACTACTTCGATATTGTAGCATTTTAATCCAAGAACGCCTTCATAATAGGGTAAACAAGCCTCGATACTCTTCACTGCGATACCTAAATGTTCGATATGTGTAAGTTCCATGTCAATAATAATTTAAAGATTTAGTAAATGTTTGTTTCTATTGTGTGCAAATGTACACTACTTTTTATGAATGAGGAAATAATTTTTTGTTTTTATCTCCCAGTAAATGTGTTTAAAGATACATTTTATTAAAAATCGACAATCAGACGAACGTTCAATTGACGTCCGGTCAGATAGTTTGGAACTGCGTATTGGACATTATATACATCTGTTATCCAATAATAGGAACTAACGTTTTTGATGTCTAATATGTTAAATACATCCAGACCTAGCCAAATGTTTTTCAAATGGCGGAAGAAGCCCCTGTCCATGATAGCGTCCGTGCCTCCTGCCAATTGGTAGGAGAGGCCGATATCTACACGTTTGTAGGCGGGCGTACGGAAATAGCCGGCTTCGTATCCTTTGCCCGGGATTGTCTGGGGAAGTCCTCCGGATAGAACTCCTTTCAGATTTAGCTTGACTCGTTTATAGCCCGGGAAATAATCTTGGAAGAAGAGTGAGATGTTGTAGCCTTGGCTATTGGCCATAGGAACGGTCGTTGTTTCCCGGATGGTTTGCTGGGCTTTCATCAAGGAGAAGCTGATCCATGAGTCGGTACCCGGTACGAATTCTCCGAAGAATTTGACATCGAGTCCCATGGCGTAACCTTTGGCGCAATTCTCGCCGTAATAGCGGATCTTGACGTTATCTACGGTGTAGGGATTCAGATTGTCCAGCTTTTTATAGTACATCTCGGCGGTCACCTTGAAATTCCGGTCTACGGCACGGAACGTATAATCTCCTCCCAAGATGAAATGGATGGAGCGTTGTGACTTTAGATCTTTGTTCAATACCGTGATATTATTGCCGTTCTTATCTTTGTCTACTCTACGTAATTCCTTGTAGAAGGGCGATTGATAATACAGTCCGGTGGCGAAACGGAGCGTCAAGTCTTGGTCGAAGTTCGGGATAAAGCCCAATGAGGCACGGGGACTGAAAAGGAACTCCTTATTATAAGTCCAATAACTACCTCTAACCCCTGCGACTAACGTGAACAGACCTTGCTTGGTCCTGAATTTGAACGCGTCTTGCGCATAAGCGGAAAAGCGTGTGCTTTCTATCTGATTATCAGAAAAGAGGTTCGAATATACACTTACGTTATTACCGGTTTGGGGCAAAGAATAACCTGAGGAATCCCTTTTTTCCCATTCACTGATCTTATCATTGATTTTCTCCATTTGTACCGTGGCTCCCCATTTCAACGTATTGTTTAAAAGGCGGGCCATCCCATAGTGCCCGACATTCATGACGGTGGCGTTCAAACGGTTTCGTGCGTGCTCGTGATAACGGCCTACGGACATGGCGGCTGACGCGTCGTCATCCGGATTTTCCGCTCCGTTCTCGCTTAGCCAATATTCTCCGGCGATATCGTATCCCTCTTCTTCCTTGCTTTTGAAAGCGGAGGCTTGAAGTCCCAACTCTGTGTTCTCATTGGGGTTGTGTTTCAATGTAAGCGCACCGAATAAGGTTTGGAAACGGTCTCTTTCCCTTCCGTCGAAATAGACTTTGAAGTTCTTGGGATGCTCGGCTGTACCGAAAGAGGTTTCCCGGCTATAAGGGGTGAATTTATAATTATTGTTAGCGAGGTTTCCCAAGAAATTGATTTCCCATTTAGGGGCCAATTGGTACGTGATGTAAGTTTGCAGATCGATAAATTTAGGGTCGTATTCTGCGTCTGTATCCATGGTACCCAAAATAGACCGACCGCTTTTAAAGCGGAAACCCGTTACTTGGGTAAATTTACCGATAGAACTGCCTATAAGCATTCGCGCCCAACAAGCTCGCGGAAGCCGAGCCTTCGAATATCTTAGGCTTTTTATAGGTAATATCCAGCACGGAACTCATCTTGTCTCCGTAACGAGCCTCGAAGCCACCGGCGGCGAAATTGACCGCCTCCGTCAGGTCCGGATTGATAAAGCTAAGGCCCTCTTGTTGTCCCGAGCGAATCAGAAGCGGACGGAATACCTCGATCCCATTCACATAAACGATATTTTCATCATAACTACCTCCACGTACGGAATACTGGGAACTTAACTCGTTATTGGACGATACTCCGGCAAACGTAACGACCAAGCTCTCTATACTACCTCCGGAGGGATCGGGCAATAACTTAATTTTGTCCGCATTTAGGGACTCCATGGTCGTGGTCTGCTTGCGGATGGCAGTAACGGATACTTCCCCTAAATCAAATGAGGTATTGTTCATCTGTACGTTCAGGCGCATATCGGCTTGTGCCGAAGGAATGATACGTTCAGCTTTATTATATCCCAGACAAGAGTAAATAACGGAGATAGAATCCCCGGCGATATGGAAAAGGAATAATATCCCTTCTCGTTGGTCATGGAGCCGATCAACGTGTTCTTAACCCGGACATTCACTAATTCCAGAGGGTTACCGTCGGCGTCACGGACATAACCAGTGATTTTTATGCGGCCTTCGCCAAAGGCACTCACGGAAATAAGTATAAATAGCAGCGCGGCTATCGCACGAATCTTCATAATCTATTGTTCAATTATAAAAATACTAACGAGAAAAAAGAACGATACGTATATATAGGTGCAAAAAATTATATTTATATTTGCGAATCTTAATATTAAAAGAGTACAAAGAACGAAAAAAATGGAGAGTTTTGCAACACTTATACAAAATAGAAGAAGTACACGTAAGTTTACCGAACAACTACTTTCACCCGAGCAGGTAGAACTGATCTTGAAAGCGGCGTTGATGGCTCCGGCCTCAAAACGTAGTAATCCTTGGCAGTTCGTGGTCGTGGAAGATAAGGAAATGTTGAAGAAACTTGCCGGGTGTAAGAAAAATGGTTCTGCTTTTCTGGAGGGTTGTGCCTTGGCCGTGGTTGTCTTGGCGAATGTGATGGAAAGCGATGTTTGGATCGAGGACGCTTCGGTCGCTTCTATTTATATGCAATTGCAAGCGGAGGATTTGGGATTGGGCAGTTGCTGGTGTCAGATCCGGAACCGGGTAACAGAGGACGAGGCGGATTCGAATAATTATGTTCGTTCGTTGCTGGATATCCCTTATCAATTGGATGTCTTGTCTATCATTGGTATCGGTTATAAGGATCAGGTTCGTAAGCCTTTTGATGAATCCCATTTACAATGGGAGAAGATACATATAGGAAAGTTCTCTCTTCCGGAAGAAAATAAAGAGGCGGAAGAATGAGAGTCGTATTTGTTGGTGCCGGAAACTTAGCTACCCGGCTTTCGTTGGAAATGCGTAAGTCCGGAATGAGTATCGGGCAAGTGTATAGTCACACAAGTGAGCATGCTAAGATTTTAGCCGATGAATTGGGATGTGGGTGGACTGTTGTCCCGGAAGAGATTGTGGAAGATGCCGACTTGTATGTTTTCTCTTTGAAAGATGCCGTGCTCCAAGATGTTATCGCCCGTGTAAAACCGAATAACGGTTTGTGGGTGCATACGGCAGGGAGTATGCCTATCTCTGTATTTGAAGGTTTTACGGCTAGATATGGGGTGGTTTATCCGTTACAAACGTTTAGTAAGAGTAGGGAGGTGGATTTCAAGAAAATACCGTTCTTTTTAGAGGCGAACTCGTCTGAAGATGAGAAGGTGCTGGGAGAGGTGGCTAGGGCGCTCTCCTGTGATGTCCGTTTCCTCTCCTCCGAGAAGCGAAAGAACTTACATTTAGCGGCGGTTTTCGCTTGTAATTTTACGAATCATATGTATGCGCTAGCTGAAAAGATCTTGGAAGAACAGCAAATACCGGGAGAGGTCTTGCTACCTTTGATAGACGAGACAGCCGCTAAGGTACATGTAATGTCGCCGGCGCGGGCCCAAACGGGACCAGCTATACGATATGACGAAAATGTGATAAACAAACATATGGCTATGCTTAAAGATCCGGATATGCGAAATCTATATGAGCTGATTAGCCGAAGTATACATAAGGAGGCTCGACATGAGTAGTATAAACTATGATTTGAGAAAAATAAAGGCTTTTGTCTTTGATGTAGACGGGGTGCTATCCTGCGATGTGATTCCGCTTCACCCGAATGGCGATCCGATGCGTACGGTCAATATCAAGGATGGCTATGCCTTGCAATTGGCCGTGAAGAAAGGTTATGAGGTCGCTATAATTACGGGCGGATATACGGAAGCCGTACAGATTCGCTTTTCTCGTTTAGGAATACAACATATTTATATGCGTAGCGCTGTAAAGGTGCATGACTTTAAGGATTTTATGGAAAAAACGGGCTTGTCTCCTGAGCAAATCATGTATGCGGGTGATGATATTCCTGATTATGAGGTAATGACGCGAGTTGGATTGCCGGTGGCACCTGCGGATGCGGCTCCGGAGATCAAGGAGATAGCGAAATATATATCCTCCCGGCGAGGTGGCGAAGGCGTAGCTAGGGACGTGATCGAGCAAACGATGCGGGCGCAAGGACACTGGTTCGGCGAGGAGGCTTTTGGGTGGTAAAATTTTGGTGAATGTGTAACGCTTAATCGAATAGGTTATGTTAGAGAATTTAAAAAAGTACAAGATCGTCTTAGCCTCTAATTCTCCGAGACGACGGAATTTGTTATCTGGTCTGGATATCGACTTCGAGGTGAGGGTAATTTCGGATATTGACGAGTCTTACCCGGATTCTATTGACTCCATGGAGATCCCTTTATATATTGCCCGTTCGAAAGCGGAGGCCTATAAACCGACTATGGCGGATGATGAATTGCTAATCACGGCAGATACGATCGTTTGGACGTTTGACGGGGTTATGGGAAAGCCTGCGAATCGAGAGGAAGCTTATGCTATGCTTCATGCTTTGTCGGATCATGTACATCAGGTAATAACCGGTGTTTGTATCATGACGAAGGACAAAAATGTAGGCTTTTCCGTCGAATCTGCGGTTTGTTTCGCTAAATTGGGTGATGAAGAGATTAATTATTATTTGGATAAATATAAACCTTATGATAAAGCGGGAGGGTATGGCATTCAGGAGTGGATCGGTTATATCGGGGTAGAGGCTATCAATGGTAGTTTTTATAACGTGATGGGATTACCTGTGCAAAAGCTTTATCAGGAATTGAAACATTTTTAATCTCAATTCAAGGTAAAGTATTTATCCTTCATATAATATTCTATCTGATTTAATGTGTGCGCTAAGGCTGGGGGAATCGGTAAGACGACCGGTTTCTCCACATTCCATTCCGGGTCATTTATGATCATGTCGGATAGACTGCCCGCATGTATTAAGATAAGGCGGGTAGGGGCTGAGGCTATAACCTTATGATTGGTGTTTTGCGCAAGTAGCATGAAATGATCTTTTGCCACTTCCGCTATATGTGTCCCTTCTTGGCTGTAAATAATAAGTTTTCCCGAAAATACGAAGATTAATAGGTTATCCGTGGTTGTGGTATTAAACAGGGAATCTCCGGCTCTCAGTATTTTGCATTCAAGTTGATTTAGATAACGCTTCATGTAGGAACTTAAGGATTTTCGAGGATAGCCAATGTTTTTCTGTTAGGAAGGTATTCCAACATACCTTTTGAGTAGGTGACTTTCTGTTGTCCGTTGTTGTCCGCATAAATAATGAAATACTCTATTTGGGGGATGGATTGTGCCAGTAGCTTCGCTTTCTCGACTCCCAAAACCATGAAAGTCGTAGCGTAAGCGTCTGCTGTCATACAATCTTCCGCCACGATTGTCGCACTAAGAATATTTTGTCCAGCGGGATAACCGGTCGCTGGATTGATCGTATGGGCATATTTCTTACCATCCTTGATGTAGAAGTTTCGGTAGTCACCAGAAGTAGCCACCCCCCCTTTTTGGCATAATTGTACGATCTCTTCAACATCATTTGTTACGCCACTTGTCCCTATTTCCGGCTTGTTGATGCCGACTCGCCAACAGTCACCTTGTTGATTTACGCCTTTCATGGTGACCTCACCACCTATTTCTACCATGTAGTTCTTTACGCCTTCTTTTTCCAGCAGGCGGGCGATAACATCGCAAGCATAACCTTTTGCGATGGACGAACAATTCAATAGAATCCGGGGATCTTCTTTGATGATTTTCTTTCCTTCCAATCTTACTTTTTGATAACCGACGAAAGCCTTGATGCTATCGATCATCTGCGGGGTTACGCTGTCCATCTTACTGAATCCGAATCCCCATAGATTAATTAATGGAGCGCAAGTAATATCAAAAGCTCCTCCTGATTTTTTGGAGATTTCTTCCGCCTTATTGAATACTTCGGTAAACCATTCGTCTACCTCCACATCCTCGTTATTATTGACTTTAGCGATCGTGGAGTTGGGGTTGAAAGGATTTAAGGAGAGGTTAAAACGTTGCAGCTCGCTGTCGATCTTATCGGTTAGGATTTGCTTGGCCTTGTATTTGATGTGGTAACTTGTATGAAAAACAGAACCACTCTCTTCGAAATATTGGCCCTTGTCCGAGCAAGCCGTAAGCGATAAGATCAACAGGCTGACTAATATGGAAATATTCTTGCGCATCATTATGAAATTTTATGTCGCGAACTTACATAAAAAATTCCATATATGCCCCTTTCATGGGGGAGACGCTATTGTGTGTATAAATATCAAGGATTCCTTTTTTATATTGTGACTCTGGTTTTATCCAATGTGCACGCCTTTCGGATAGGATCTTTTCTATTTCTTCCGCGCTTCTCTCGATACCGCCGGTACCGATTATATCCAATCTTCTCGCTGGAATATCGATACGGATCAAGTCATCGTTCTCTACCAAGGCGATCGGTCCCCTCGGAGGCTTCCGGGGATACATGCCCGATCGCTGGGCCTCGGGTAGCTCCGGAGAAACGGCCGTCGGTGATCAATGCGATGGTCTCTACCAACTCAGGATCGGAGGCGATCGCTTCTGTCGTATAAAACATTTCTGGCATTCCACTTCCTTTCGGTCCTTCATAACGGATAAATACAGCTTCTCCCGGGTGGATTCTCTTTTGTAATACCGCCTCAATAGCGTTCTCCTCACAATCGAATACCCTAGCTCTCAAGGTTACTTGCATCAAGCGGGGTGAAATCGCCGAATGCTTTACGACTGCCCCTTCGGGCGCTAGGTTTCCTTTCAGTATAGCGATGGCTCCTTGTGCCTTGATCGGTGTATGAAAAGGTTTGATAATATCGCCAACCTTTACTCCTAGGGCAGGAAGATATTTATGGCAATTCTCATAGAAGCCGTTGAGCTGTAAATCTTTTAAGTTTTCTCCCAATGTTCTGCCGGTAACGGTCTTGACATCGAGATGGAGGAATTCCTTGATTTCTTCCATGATCGCCGGTACGCCTCCCGCATACCAGAAGTATTCGCCGGGCCAAAAACCGCTGGGACGTATATTTAAAAGGTAGGGGATCTTACGATGTATCTTGTCGAACAAATCCGGTGATAACTGGATTCCCAGTTCATGGGCGATAGCTGGAAGATGAAGCAGGCTGTTGCTGGAACCCGCTATGGCGGCATGTACCATGATCGCATTTTCAAACGCTTGTATCGTCATGATATCGGAGGGTTTTAACTCTTCTCTCGCCAGTCCGAGCGCATGTTCTCCGGCTTTACGGGCGGTTTCTTTTAACTCGGGTAAATGGGCGGGGATCAAGGCGGAACCCGGTAAAGCGATGCCTAGCGCTTCTGCCATTACTTGCATCGTAGAGGCAGTGCCCATGAAAGAACAAGCTCCACAATCCGGACATGCGTCACGCTTATAAACCATGAATTGTTCTTCCGTTATTTCCTTTCGCTCGTATTGGGCGCTATAGGTACCGATTTGTTCTAACGTGAGTAGGTTGGGACCGGCTTTCATTATACCACCGGGCATGAATATAGCAGGCATATCTAGCCGGGCTATCGCCATCAAATGCGCAGGGACGGATTTGTCGCAACTGGCTATAAAGACACCAGCGTCGAAAGGAGTCGCTTTTACATGAATTTCCATCATGGCGGCCATGATATCACGGGAGACTAATGAGTAGTTCATACCATCGTGTCCCTGCGCCTCTCCATCACAAATATCAGTGACAAAGTAGTTTGCGGCACGTCCCCCCTTTTCCTTTATACCGATTCCGGCCTCGTCCACCAATTTATCCAGATGGGCGCTTCCCGGATGGCTATGTCCGTAACTGCTTTCTACAATGATTTGCGGTTTACTCAATTCGTCGATTTTCCAACCGCTGCCTAGCCGGAGTGAATCCAGCTCCGGCGCTAATTTTCGTAATTGCTGGCTTTTCATGTCTATTAATTAATGTATAAGGTTATTTATTCAATAAGGTATCCCTAGCTAAAGAATACATGCTCTATCAAAATCTTTGTACCGATACCGATTAAGATTAAACCTCCGATGAGGTCCAGCTTCAAGTCGATTCTCTTGCCGAATCGGTTACCGAAATAGACACCGAAGGCAGAGATAGCGAAGGTGACAACACCGATAGTCGAGGCTTGCAGCAAGAGCGGTGATTTTAAGATCGCCAGAGAGATTCCTACGGCGAGGGCATCGATACTTGTCGCTATTCCCAATCCGCATAATGTCCGGTTACATAGAGGATCGAATTTCCCGTCTTCCTCCTCTTCCTTCGTGCTATCGTATATCATTTTTCCACCTAAGTAAAGCAAGAGGGTAAATGCGATCCAATGATCGAAGGCGCAAATGTATTTTTCGAATCCTAATCCCATCGTATAACCAATCACGGTCATTCCGGCTTGGAATATACCGAGCACGCTCGCTATCTTAATAATATTACCGGCGGTGCAGTTGTTCTTAAGAACTGCGCCGCCGGTAACTGATACTGCTAGGCTATCCATGGATAAGCCGATCGCTAGTAGCAGAACTTCAATGTATAACATACTAGAATGATTCCCGTTTAATAATTTCTTCTATGGGCTTACGTTTCTTTGGAGTCTCATCGAATAATGCCGGGTCGGAAGGATAGCCGAACGGTATCAGTACAACAGGCTCGATCGTTTCCGGAATTTTAAAATGTTTACGGCAAAGCTCCGTGTCGAAATTGCAAACCCAACAAGTACCCAGTCCTTGTTCGGCAGCGGCTAAACAAATGTGTTCCGTGGCGATAGCCGTATCGATATCCATATGATCCTTATGATCGCCCCGTTTCCAAGATTGCTGATGATCTCCGCAAACGATCAAGTAATAAGGCGCTTGCTTGAACCATTCCCGGGGATAGCATTCTTGTAATTTAGCTTTTCCTTCCGCGCTTTGAACCCATACAAAATACCAAGGTTGATAATTTACCGCCGAAGGGGCCAAACGAGCTGCTTCTAGGATATAATCAATCTTTTCTTGCTCCACATTTTTGGGGGCATACTTTCGGATAGAACAACGTTTTCTCGCTAATTCTAGGACACTCATATCTCATCCTCTATTTTATAGTTATTGCGATTCGGAGAATTGCGGGAAATCAACTCCCCGATAAAGCCCGCTAGGAACATCTGGGTTCCCAGAATCATCGCTGTCAATGAAATATAGAAATAAGGGGAACTTGTAACCAAAGGTCTTAGATCTCCAGAGTACATCGAGATCAATTTCATGCTGAGTACGATTACTAGAGCGATAAAACCAATGAAGAACATAGCGCTTCCCCATAAACCGAAGAAGTGCATCGGTTTCTTTCCGAATTTGGAAGTAAACCAAAGCGTGATCAAATCAAGATAACCGTTCACGAAGCGATCCAACCCGAATTTAGTGGTTCCGTACTTGCGGGCTTGATGTTTCACTACTTTCTCGCCAATCTTGTGAAATCCGGCAATCTTAGCTAAATAAGGTATGTAACGGTGCATATCGTTATACACCTCTATATTTTTAATGACAACATTCTTATACGCTTTCAATCCGCAATTGAAATCGTGTAAGTTCTTTATTCCCGAGAATTTACGAGCTGTCGCGTTGAATAATTTCGTGGGGATCGTCTTAGACAACGGGTCATATCTTTTCTTTTTCCAGCCGGATACCAGATCGTACCCGTCTTCGGTGATCATCCGGTAAAGTTCGGGTATCTCATCCGGGCTGTCCTGCAGATCGGCGTCCATGGTAATGACCACGTCACCTTTAGCCCGTTGGAATCCGCAATGCAATCCCGGCGACTTACCGTAGTTGCGACGGAACTTGATTCCCCGGACGTGTGGAGAACGTTGCTTCAACTCCTCGATCACTTCCCAAGAATTATCCGTACTGCCGTCATTCACGAAAATGACTTCATAGGTATAATTATGTTCTTTCATCACCCGCTCTATCCACGAGAATAACTCGGGTAAAGACTCGGCTTCGTTATACAACGGGATAACAACTGATATGTCCATTATTTGTCTGTAATTAACTTTTTAGCGGTTTTCAGTGATGGAACCTGTCGAATTGTTCCTGCACAAGAGAGCCGCTACCGGTATAGAAAGTATGATGCCGTAAAATACGTTATTAAATATTCCTTGTATGGCCATGTGGATTGGCGAGATACGAATCTTGCTGAGCGAGTCGATCATCTCCGAGCTGACTTGGCTATCCTTTAGTACAGTCGTTAATTGCCCGATCGCATTTGCCACGAAATCAGGCGGGGCGATGAACTGATAAAAGACAAAGTATTCAAGCGAGACGATCAATGCGGCGAAAAAATACAACATCGTGCCGAATCTCCATGCATGAAAGAAACTGATCCTTCCACCGATGTCGTGCCGATATCTTTTCGTCATGTAGTAGGCGATGAAAGGGACGGCGAGCGTCAATAGCCAATAGACAAGACTTAAGGAGGGACGGAAACGCTGAAGATGAAAAAGATGTATTTCACTACCCAATATATACCCATGGCCAAACCATAAGTCATAGCGCCTTTTAAAAGTAAATTCTTATTCTCTTCCATGATGCTGCAGTTTTGAATTCTTATCAGCAAAATTAATATATTAATGCAAATGCGCAACTATATTATGCCTAAAATGCGAAAAAGGAAGCCTACTTATAAGCTTCCTTCTTTAAGATGTGTCTTATCTGAGCCTCTTGTCGGATTCGAACCAACGACCCCGAGATTACAAATCACGTGCTCTGGCCAACTGAGCTAAAGAGGCAGGTGGGTAAGCTTACTACATCGCGCCGCTACGACCAAGTACCCTTGCTGCGGTCAAGCCCTGGGGGATTCCGAGGGAGCATGCCGTGTAGGACTTACCCGGGTGCAAAAGTAGATATTATTTTTTACTTTGCAAGCGTTTTCTTACTCTTGGGATGATAATTGTTTATAAAGAATTGAAAACCTTATGCTTTTTGGTAGTGTTAAAGAATGTTTTATGTGTTGTGGCCGATGGTTTATCAAAGAATGTTGATTTTTTCATTGTGAGGAAAAAATATTTTCATCATGAAGAAAAAGTATTTTCACCGTGAAGAAAAAGTATTTTCATCACGATGAAAAAACAGTTTACTTGGAAGAGGTTCCGCTTTCCAATATGCTGACGATGGAGAACAACGTAAAGCAGATCGCTCCCAGTCCAGCCAATACCCGTGCGGGAATGGCATAATAACTATGCTCGGCCGCCATCTCGAAAAGGAAAGCGGAGAGGAAAAGGCAGAATAAAGCCGTGAATATAGGAATTAATGGAATCCGGTTGGCAAGCTTGAATTCTTCCCTCCATATTTTAGACAGCAAGATCACCTTGCTGGAGATACTATAGCAAACTAATCCAAGGCCGATCATGATATATCCGGTTGAGGCATTAGCCGGGTCGCTATCTCCTAATACGAAGAGGCCCCATATCAGACTGATAGATCCCATCAGGATGACAAAACGGTGCCATAGCCTTTTTTCCAATCGGGAATATGTGTTTCTTATTTGTCGGGCGATCGTGGCGACTAAAGCGATTAAGCTGCTGCAAATACATGCTAGTCCGGCCATCACATGCCCGGCGACAAAGTATTGGGAATGCTCGTCGCTATGCGCTAGCAACCGGTAAGCCCAAATCCATGCGACTATGGATATAAATGATGCTACAAGGATCAAGAATACCCCCTGCCAAAAGTTGAACGCTTTGTCTGGTATTCTGGGATCGTCGCTTTTGGCGTTCATTTGTATTAAGGTGAATCGGGTAGAGGCGGTAGCCGTTGTTGCTACGCATGCGGTTATAAGGCCCACCCCGCAAATGACATGGCCCGCGACAAAGTCTGCTGGCGCCGGTGAGGACATGAGTAAGATAAAGCCCGCCAGAAAAGTGATGGTTGCCGAGAGATATCCAAGGATAGGCAAGGCGAATCTGGCTACATTATTATATGTATGGATAATTTGACGAATAATGGTCGCTGCCGTAGCGAACAAGGCTATACAAATAAAGCCAAGAGAGAATACGACAGGTCCGGCGACGAATCTGCTGGAGTCCACTCCATAGTTAAAGACAAAAAATCCATAACCGAAACAAAAGAGGGCCATTAGCAATGGAATCGCCCTGAATAAGACACTAATCCCGTAATTCATAACTTGTTTTTTATTTAGATTTTTCTTCAAACAGAGATGCGATCCTTTTTGTTCAAGAAGATTTTTAGAGGTTATACGATGTTTTTGCGTGTTATTTCATCATTTTTGTTTTTCTTTGCGGAAAATATCAGAGAAGTGAATCTTATTATAGAACAAGGTAACACGTCATCAAAGGTCGCTGTGTATAAAAATGGGCATATAGAGGCTTCTTTTGTATACAAGCAATTCGGTGTATCTGTGGTCGCTGCTCTTTTTGAGAAGTACGCTTTTACGCAAGGCATTTTATCGACGGTGATAGATACGGACGATGAGTTGATCGTTTATCTAAAAAATAAGCTTCAGCGTTTTGTCTTTCTGGATGAACATGTAGCTTTACCGATCAAGGTGGAATATGGGACGCCGAAAACGCTAGGCAAGGACCGTTTGGCCGCTGTCGTGGGGGCAAATTATTTGCGGCCGGGAAAAACTTGCTGGTTATCGATGCCGGTACCGCTATCACGTATGAGGTGATAGAAGCGCCGGGTATCTTTCTGGGAGGGAATATCTCTCCGGGGATGACAACCCGTTTTCGAGCGTTGAACCATTTTACGAAGAAACTGCCTTTGGTAACGGAAGAGGATGATATACCGCTTATCGGGAGAAGTACGGAAACGGCTATCCAAGCGGGTGTGGTGAATGGGATTGTTTACGAGATGGACGGATATATTGACGAGCTGAAAGTAAAATATCCGGATCTTTTGGTTTTTTTAACAGGCGGTCATTCGTTTTATTTTGAAAGACGGCTAAAAACTCCATCTTTGCAGACATTAATTTAGTGTTGACAGGATTAAACAGAATCTTAGAGTATAATGTTGAAAATTAATAAGGTAGTAATAATAAGTTTTCTTATCTTTACACAATTGCCATTGTGGGCTCAAAATAACACGAACTCGCCTTATACGCGATTTGGATATGGAGAGTTGGCGGATCGATCTTTTGGTGCCGGAAGGGCGATGGGTGGAGTCGGTTATGGATTAAGGTCCTCTAAACAGATAAATCCATTAAATCCAGCATCTTATAGTTGTATGGATTCGTTGACATTCCTTTTTGATTTTGGTGCGTCCGGTCAGGTGTCTTGGTTCTATGACGGTACGAATAAGCAACGACAGATGAATGGAAACGTGGAGTATATCGCTATGCAATTTCCGATCACCCGGCGTTTAGCGATGAGTATTGGTTTATTACCTTATTCATATGTAGGATATGATTTCGGCGAGAGCCGTACTGAGGGCGGTTTAAGTTGGGGAGAAAGCTTTAGTGGCGAAGGTGGCTTAAGCGATGCCTATTTAGGGCTCTCCTATGATATTTGGAAGAAGCGTCTTTCCATTGGTTTGAATGCCGGATTTTTATTTGGAAATATAACACATTCCCGCAACTTGATTTTCCCGAGTTCGACAGGGGCGGACGATGTGATAGAAACCAACGTTATGAGATTCGTGATTTAAAGTTAGATTTTGGTATTCAATATACGCATCCTTTGAGCAAGACGGAGCATGTCACGGTAGGTTTCGTTTATTCTCCTGGGAAAAAGCTGAATACGACTGTGTATGATACTCAACTTGTCGGTTCTTCGGCTACATCCGGATATACAAGGAACGATACAATTAAGAATTATCGGTTTGATATGCCAAACTCTTATGGAGCGGGTATCTCTTATGTGAAGGAGAACCGGTTGACGTTAGCTGCGGACTTCTTATATGAGGACTGGGCGAACGCTTATTTTGATAACGAGAAAGGTCAATTCAAGAATCGTACACGTGTAGCGGCTGGTGCCGAATTTATTCCTCGTTATGATAATCGTAATTATCTGGGACGTATCAGATACCGTGCCGGTTTTCATTATAGCAATTCGTACTTAAGAGTCAGTCGCTCCGAGGAGAATGGTTATAAAGGACATGGTTATAATGAATATGGGGCGAGTATCGGTTTTGGGCTTCCATTGATCGATAACCGTTCATTAGTGAACCTGTCATTTGAATACGTGAAGATCCGTCCGGAATTACGTACAATGATTGATGAGCAGTATTTCCGGTTTACGGTGAACTATACATTTAACGAATTATGGTTTTTAAACGAAAAGTGGATTAAACCGGGAATGGCCGAAAGGGTCTAATGAGTATGATACTTTTTTGAAGGAATATAAATTTATAGCTAACTTTAATAGAAAGAGATATGAAGATCAAAGTTTTATTACTAGCGCTTGGATGTACTATGGGTACATTGGGTGCTTATGCGCAGAAAAGGAGTAGATAATGGTACACAGTTCGGTTCCGGTGAGGATAGCGTGCGTTGTATTACCAATATCAGCTTGTTCGTTCCTTACGCGAAAGCCGGAAACTTCAAAGATGCCTATGATTTCTGGAAGATCGTGTACGATGAGTGTCCTGCCGCTACAAAAGATATCTATTTGTACGGTGTGAAAATTATGGGCTGGAAGATCGCCCAAGAGAAAGATCCCGCTAAGAAGAATGCTCTTATTGATGATTTGATGGGGGTTTACGACAAGCGTGTGAAATATTTTGGAAATGATCGCCGGTATGGAAAAGACTGGATCGTTGCTCGAAAAGTGCAAGATTATTTAGCGCAAACAGGCGATAATGCCGACTATAATCAGGCCTATACTTGGTTGAAGGAGATCGTTGATGAGAAAGGTGCTGATACGGAGGCTCTAGGTCTCTCCTTGTTTAGTTTCTCTTCTATGAAGAAAATGCTTAACGATCCGAACTTCAAAGAGCAGTATATTCAAGATTATTTGAAGGTTTCTGCTGGCTTGGATGCTCAGTTAAAAGCTGCGCAGGCTGCAAACAATCAAAAAAGAAGTGAATGCCTTGACCGCATATAAGAGTGGTGTTGATAATGCCTTTGCAAATAGTGGTGCTGCCGATTGCGAGACTTTGCAGAATTTGTATGCTGCTAAGATCGAGGAGAATAAGGATAACTTACCTTATTTGAAAGAGACTATATCTTGGTTGAGAAGAACAGGTTGCCAAGAAATCGAGGCTTACTTTTTGGCATCAGACTATGCTTATCGTCAAGAACCTAGTGCCGAGGCAGCTGTTGGGCTAGGAAAGAAAGCCGTTAAGATAAAGGATTATGATACGGCTATTAAATACTTTGATGAGGCCGCGAATTTAGAAACGGACGCGACTTCAAAAGCTGATGATTATTATATGATCGCATTGTTGTTGTTTGAGCAAAATGCTTATTCGAAGGCTAGACAATATTGCCAGAAAGCTTTGGAGGTAAATCCAAACTATGGTAATGCTTATTTATTGATCGGCAAGATGTATGCCGCTACTTCTAAATCTGTCTTCCCGAATGATGGAGTGTTGGCAAGAGCTGCTTATAATGCCGCTATCGATAAATTTGAGAAAGCGAAACAGGTAGATCCGAGTGTTGCTGAAGAGGCTAATACTTTGATATCATCTTATCGTGCTCACCTTCCTTCTACGGAGGAGATCTTCATGCACCCGGATTTGGAGAAGGGCAAACCTTTCACTGTCGGTGGTTGGATCGGAGAGCGTACAACGATTCGGTAATTATGATAGGAAATCGTTTTCATTGTAAAACGGAAAATATGGGCATAACAACTACCTTCGTGGTGGTTGTTATGCTTCTTTTGTTTTCTGCCTCTTGCAGTAAGGAACATAAGGAGGTGGTTGATGTTGAGTTTGATCCGGACAAGACTTATACGATGAAGGCTACGGATGTGTCATCCTTGATCTCCGATTCTGGTATCACGAGATATCGCTTGAAAGCGAAAGAGTGGCAGATTTACGGGAAGGCGGCGGAACCCCATTGGTATTTCCCCGAGGGGATCTACGTGGAGAAGTTCGATACCTTATTCCAGACAGAAGCGAGTATTAAGGCGGATACAGCCTATTATTATGATAAAAAAGGGCTTTGGGAGCTGATCGGTAATGTAGAGGTGGAAAGTCTGCAAGGGGAGCATTTTGAGACTTCCCAATTGTTCTGGGACCAGAAGCAGGAGAAGGTTTATTCTGATAAGTTTATGCGTATCGAGCAAGAAGATAAGATCATAACAGGCATAGGCTTTGAGTCGAACCAAGATATGACTCAGTATAAGATATTTAACTCACAAGGTATTTTCCCGGTGAGCGATGCTCCGGCCGAAATACGACACGGACAGTTCAGGGGATAGTGCCCCCTGGGGAGATGTGTCACAAATAGATTCAATAAAAAGTAATTAAGGTGGGGACGCTGACTTATATTTTAATTTCCCTCGCATTTTCCGCATTCTTTTCCGGGATGGAGATCGCTTTTATCTCCTCCAATAAGCTTCGTTTCGAGCTGGATAAGAAGGAACGTAGTCTATCCAGTAAGATACTGGGTATTTTCTATCGTAATCCAAATTTGTTTATCTCTACCATGTTGGTAGGAAATAATATTGCGTTGGTCGTTTATGGTCTTCAGATGGCAATCGTATTGGAGCCGTTTATAGCCAAGGTGGTTGCGAATGAGGCATTGATCGTTTTTATCCAATCCGTGATATCTACGATCTTGATCTTGTTTGCCGGGGAGTTTATTCCCAAGACCATATTTAAGTTGAATCCTAATTTATCACTCAATATATTTGCGATACCATTATTTATTATATATATCATCCTGTATCCGGTCTCCAAGTTCTCTTCCCTGCTATCTTTTTGATTTTGAAGTTAGGGGGCGTGAAGAACTTGAAAAGTTCACCTCAGGCATTAGGCAAGGTAGACTTGGATTATTTTATACAGCAAAGTCTGGAAGATGCGCCTCAAAATTCGGATATGGATACGGAGGTAAAGATTTTTCAGAATGCCTTAGACTTCTCGAATGTCCGTTTGAGGGATTGTATCGTGCCCCGGACGGAGATCGTAGCCTGTGATACGTCGGCTACGATGGAGGAATTGCGTTCTAAGTTTATCGAGACAGGACTTTCGAAAATATTGGTGTATAACGAGAATATTGACAACATTATCGGATATATCCATTCTTCGGAAATGTTTAAAGAACCCGGAAGATTGGACACAGCAGTATCCGAAGCGTCTCGATTGTTCCGGAAACGATGGCTGCCAATAAATTGATGAAAGTCTTGATGCAGGACAAGAAGAGTATGGCTGTTGTGGTGGATGAGTTTGGCGGTACGTCGGGTATCGTGACACTTGAGGATTTGGTGGAGGAGATTTTCGGAGAGATTGAGGACGAGCACGATATGAAGTCGCATGTGGCTAAAAAAGTATCGGACAATGAGTATTTGCTGTCGGGTAGGATGGAGATTGATACCTTGAACGAAATGTTCGGGTTGGATCTTCCTGAGTCGGATGATTATGTCACCATCGCCGGTTTTATCTTGCACTTCTATCAAAAATTCCCGAAATTGAACGAGACTGTCCAGATCGATAAATATTCGTTTAAGATAATCAAAGTAACGGCTACGAAGATCGAACTTGTACGTATGAAAGTAGGGATTTGATAAAAAAAAGGATTATATGCTGTGGAATTTCCTTTTTTTCATATCTTTGTGCCCTTAAAATGTGAAATAATAAACTTTAAAATAATAAAGATAAATGGCTACGCTGGAAAAAATCAGAAGCAAAGCAGGACTGCTGGTACTCGTTGTGGGTTTGGCATTGTTCGCTTTTATCATTGGAGACTTTTTAAACTCCGGTTCTACTTATTTCAGGCAATCACAGGAACGGATCGCCGAGATTGATGGAGAGGTTGTAAAAATTCAAGATTATCAAGGATCGCGTTGATGAGATGGCCGAGATGTATAAGATGCAATCCGGTTCAGCCAGCCTGCCCGAGGAATATATGACACAGATTCGCCAGTCCGTATTCGATGCGATGGTACAAGAGGTCGTGTTGGACGAGGCTACTGCTAAATTAGGTATGGGAGTAAGTCCGGAAGAACTTGTTTGATATGGTTCAAGGTGAAATATCTCTCCGTTGATCCAACAAATGCAAATGTTTACGAATCCTCAGACTGGTGCTTTTGATAAGGCCGCTTCGTTGAATTTCTTGAAACAAATCGATTCCGATAATATCGCTAGCTATCCGGCAGATCAACAGGCACAGCTGATTCAAGGGCGAACTTCTGGTTGTTCTGGGAGAAGAACATCAAACGTCAGCGTTTGGAGCAGAAATATACGACATTATTGAGTAAGGCTATTTCCGCGAATTCATTGGACGCTAAGGAAGCTTATAATGATAATGCCGAGAATTCGGATATCATTTACGCTATGCAATCATATGCTACGATTCCGGATTCAACGATTGAGGTAAGCAAGAGCGAGATCGAGAAATTGTATAACCAACGCAAGGAGCTTTATAAACAAAAAGAATCTAAGGTAATCAAATATATCGCTGTAGATATCCGTCCGAGTAAAGAGGACTATGATAAGGCACAGGCCGAGATCGAGAGCTTGAAAGAGGAGCTAGCTACGTCTGAAAGAGTGGCTGATGTAGTAAACGAGAACTCTGAGGTTCCTTATGTTGACGCTTTCTTCACGGAGAAGGCTTTGGATCCTGAGATGAAACAATTCGCTACAGACTTCTGAGGTTGGCGCTGTTTATGGTCCTGTATTCGAGAATGACAAATACAGAATGTTTAAGCTAGTCGATAAGACGGTCGCTCCGGACTCAGTAAAGTTAGCCACATCATGTTGGCCGGTAAATCTGAGAAGCTGAGACAACAGCTTTGGCTGATAGCTTGATTGGGGGCGTTGAAGAAAGGTGGCGCTAATTTCGCTGAATTAGCTAAGAAATACTCAGCAGACCAAGCTGCCGAGAATGGTGGTGAACTAGGTTGGTTTACAGAGGTTACCGCTTTGAGAGGTGTGAATGATGATTTTAAGAAGGCTGTCTTCTCAACTCCATTGAATGAGGTAGCGGTTGTGAAATCTTTATATGGTACTCACCTTGTAAAAGTAACAGAGAAAACAGGAAATGTTGAAAAATATAAGATCGCAGATATCGACATGACTGTATCTCCTAGCTCTAAGACCTATAGCAACATCTACAATGAGTTGAATCAGTTCGTATCTAAGAACAACTCTATGGCTAAATTGGAGGAGAATGCGAAGGAAGCCGGTTATAACTTGTTTCAGATGTGCAACGGTTACTACAGATGATCAGTTGTTAGGTTCTATCAAGAATTCACGTCCGGTAATTCGTTGGGCGTTCCAGAACGATAAAGGTTCTATCTCTGAGATCTTCGAGTGTAGTGATAAATTTGTCGTGGCTGCTGTAGAAGGAAGTATTTCCGAGGGGTATCGTCCGGTTGATATGGTCGCTCCGGCTTTGAGAGCTGAATTGGCTGCCCAGAAGAAAGGCGATAAGATCGCTCAGGAATTGGCTGCTAAGAATTTAACTTCAGTTGAGGCATATGCTGAAACGATGGGTTCTTCTGTAGACTCTGTGAAGTTCGTGAACTTTGGTACTCGCCGTATCGCTGGTATCGGTATCGAACCGAACTTGAACGCTATGGTTTCTATGGCTCAAGTGACCAAGTAAGTGCTCCGGTTAAAGGTAACAACGGTGTATATGTGTTCAAAGTATACGCAAGAAATAAAGATGGTAAGGAGTTCAACGAGGCTGAGGAAATCCGTGCGTTGGATGCTTCGAACGCATATCGTGTAGGATTCCAAGCTATCCAATCTATGGTCAACAACGCTAAGGTGGAAGACAACCGTATCCGTTTCTATTAATAAAGATGTATTTATATTAAGATAAAAAGAGACTGTTTTGCCGTCAAAATAAATATATCTTGACGACAAAACAGGGGATCTTTATTTTGTGGAATATTTCTCGTACTTTTGCGAATAAGAAAATATCGATAGAATGGTTGACAAAAGACAATTATTAGGGATGACCTTGGAGGAACTGAAAGGTGTAGCGTCTGAGGTGGGTCTTCCCGCATATGCGGCTAAGCAAATGGCCGATTGGATTTATAAGAAGAAAATAACCCGGATTTCGGAGATGACGAATATAGCGGTAGCCAAACGTGCTTTATTAGAGGATTCATTCGAGATCGGGGCTTATCCGCCATCTGAGTATCAAAAGTCGAAAGACGGTACGATCAAATATCTATATGCTGCCGGACCGGGGCGTTTTGTTGAGTCTGTTTATATTCCTACGGATGATCGGGCGACTCTTTGCGTCTCTTCTCAAGTCGGATGCAAAATGAATTGCTTGTTTTGTATGACGGGAAAACAAGGCTTCACGGCAAACCTGACAGCGAACCAGATATTGAACCAGATCCAGTCTTTGCCGGAAAACGATTCATTGACTAATATCGTTTTCATGGGAATGGGGGACCTCTGGACAATGTGGATGAGCTGTTCAAGGTATTGGAAATACTTGACCGCCTCTTATGGATACGCCTGGAGTCCGAAGCGAATCACGGTTTCAACCATCGGTGTGACGAAAGGCTTGAAACGCTTTTTAGAGGAGAGCGAATGTCATCTGGCCGTAAGTCTGCACTCGCCCTATCCTATGGAACGTCTTTCCTTGATGCCGGTTGAAAAGGCATTCCCAGCGAGGGAGGTGATCGATTTAATCAAGCAATATGATTTTACGCATCAACGTCGTGTCTCTTTCGAATACATTGTTTTTAAAAATTTGAATGATGATCTTGAACATGCGAAGGCTTTGAGTTTGTTTATTAGGTGGAATACCTTGTCGGGTAAATTGATCCGTTTTCATGCGATACCGAATGTGTCTTTAGAAAGACTTCCGATATCGCTAAAATGGAGGCGTTCCGGGATTTCTTAAACGCCAAAGGGTTGTATGTACGATAAGGGCATCACGAGGGGAGGATATTTTCGCCGCTTGTGGAATGCTTTCTACCGCAAAAAACATGTTACATTTGTATAATATAAAACACAAAAAATAAACGGGTATGAAAACACATTCTTTATTCATCGGTATTTGCTGCTTCTTGTTTTGATGGGAGCATGTAATTCGGGTTCTGTGATGACTCAAGCTACGGGCTTCGCATATGAGGTTGTCGTAGTTATGGATCAAAGCTGATTGGAAAGGCCCTGCGGGAGAAGCCATAAAGTCTGAGTTGGCCTCTTCGGTGCCCGGACTGCCGCAAGCCGAGCCTTCTTTGAAGATTACCTACGGACAACCAAAGTTTTACAGGTCTGTTACGGTATGTAAGGAATATATTATTGTGGTTAGATAGATCCCACCGCTTATACGAAAGTTTCTGTAGGCTACGAGAATAATGTCTGGGCTAGAGGACAGGTGGTTGTTTCGCTGAAAGCTCCTAATACGGAGTCGATCGTCGAGTATTCAAAAGACCCATGAGAAGGCGTTGGTCAACTTCTTCGTAAAGGTGGAGATGAATCGTGCGATAGAGCAATTACAAAAGGAATATAGTATGGTGGTTATGGATAACCTGAAAAGCGACCTGAACGTGATGTTAAACGCTCCGGCAAACTTCACGTACTATAAGGATACGACAGATTTCTTCTGGTCTTCCAATAACGCTAACACAGGCCGTATGGACTTAATCGTATATACTTTCCCTTATACTGATCCGAATACGTTTACGGAGGAATATCTGGTCGCTAAACGAGATTCTGTATTGAAGGCGAATCTGCCGGGTTCGTTCCCGGGTTCCTATATGCAAACAGAAATGCGTGCGGGAGTGGAGTATACGCCAATAACCTTAAATGGTAAATATTGTGGCGTGATGCGCGGTTTGTGGAGAATGCAAGGCGATATGATGGGAGGCCCGTTCGTAAGCCACACCCGCTTGGATGAAAAGAATCATCGTGTGGTTGTAGCCGAGGGATTTGTGTATGCTCCGGAGACAGACAAGCGTAATTTCATGCGTAGAATAGAAGCTGCCTTATTTACGTTACGTTTGCCGGGTGAATTTGATGAACCGGTAACTGAGACAGATTGGATATCCCAAAAGAGAAAAAGTAATAAACAAACAAAATATATGGAAGAACGACTGATTAAAGTGGGGATCACCCACGGAGATATAAATGGTATCGGCTATGAGGTGATATTAAAGACCTTTTCCGATACCCGCATGGCGGAGCTTTGCACGCCGATTATCTATGGCTCGTCCAAGATAGCCGCTTATCACCGGAAGGCATTGGAGCTTCCTCCTATCAATATGAATATTATTTCACATGCGGAGGATGCGGGAGTAAACCGGGTGAACATTATTAACTGCGTGGAGGACGAGACCAAGGTGGAGTTGTCGAAATCTACGCCGGTTGCCGGTGAGTCGGCTTTCAAGGCGTTGGAAGCGGCGGTTACGGATATGAAGCGGGGAGTAGTGGATGTACTGCTTACCGCCCCGATCAATAAACATAATATCCAGAACGAGGATTTTCATTTTCCCGGGCATACTGAGTATTTGGAGAAATGCTTCGGTGGCTTGGATAAAAAAGCCTTGATGATCTTGATGAAAGATGATCTTCGTGTCGCTTTGGTGACGGGGCATATTCCATTGTCGCAAGTTGCGTCTTCCATCAATGTGGGCGATATCGTGAATAAGCTGCGTATTTTCAATCAGTCGTTAAAGCAAGACTTCGGTATTGTGAAGCCACGTATCGCGGTTCTTTCCTTAAACCCTCATGCCGGTGATGCCGGATTGCTGGGTACGGAAGAGGAGACGATTATCATACCGGCAATGCAAGAGGCGGAGAAAAAAGGCGTAATGTCATTTGGCCCTTATGCGGCTGACGGTTTCTTTGGTTCGCAGATGTATGATAAATTTGATGGTGTCTTAGCGATGTATCATGATCAAGGGCTCGCTCCTTTCAAGACGTTGGCGATGGATGACGGGGTGAACTATACGGCAGGATTGCCGATCGTACGGACTTCTCCGGCACACGGAACTGCTTATGACATAGCCGGGCAGAACGTGGCCTCGGAAGAGTCGTTCCGCCAAGCCTTATATGCGGCGTTGGATATCTACCGGAACCGGTTGCGTTATCAGGAGGCTACCGCCAACCCGTTGCGTAAGCAATATTTCGATAGGGGGGGAGATAATGAGAAATTGGATTTGACGAAAGACGACGATACGGACGGATTATAGTAGATCTTTCCTGACAAGTTTCAATAAATACATAAAATGTCATGTTAATAACGAATGGATGTTATTGACATGACACTTTTGTATGGGGCGTGGGACGCTTTTTGGTTTTAAACTTTTAAGATAGGAAAAGTTTGCGTAAGTTTGCGGTTTAAAACGAAAATTACGATTATGTTTAAAGACAAAACGATAGTATATACATCCGGAACGTTTGATATGTTCCATTATAATCATCTTAGGATGATCAATTACGCCCGTAGTTTGGCGGATATATTGATCGTCGGGGTTAGTACAGATGAGTTGGTCTCTTCTTATAAAGCGAAGCCGATCATTCCGTTCCATGAACGTTTGCAGATCATCGAGGCGTTGAAGACTCCCGATATCGTTATTCCACAACATTCCTTGGATCACACGGAAATCGTGAAGAAGCTGAACATCGACGCTTTCGTGGTAGGTGATGACTGGTTCGGAAAGTACGACTATCTGAAAGATTTAGGCGTTCAGGTATTTTATTTCCCTTACGGAACGGGGGTTTCCTCCTCGAATCTGAAAAAAACGATACATGATTCTTATGAGGCGAATCTGACAACCCAACGTCAGGCGAAGCCGGAAACAGTGAAAGGATCTGCCGCTAAATAACGATCAGTTTCATGGATAAATTTATTTTAATTACCGGTGGGACAAAAGGGATAGGAAAGGCGGTAGCGTCCTGTTTAGGAAAGGCCGGATATAACCTTATACTGACTTATGCTTCCGACCAAGCGGCGGCCGAGGAGGTACGTAGCGAGTTGGTGGGGCGTTTCGATATACAGGTTTCTATTCTGCGGGCCGATATCTCGGATCGGAATACGATCGGGCTTATCGATTCTTTCTTGGAGGAGAATAGGCTACGTTTGGACGGCCTTGTGTTCAATGCGGGAATGACCTGTCGGGATCCTTTTGAGGAACTTTCATCCGAGGATTGGGACCGGGTTTTCTTTGCTAATATCCATTTCCCGATCTTCCTTTTACAGAAGATTGTTGGACGGATTAATAAGGGGGGAAGTATCGTGTTTACGGGTTCCTTGATGGGAATACAGCCTCATTCGGTATCCTTGGCATATGGAGTGACGAAAAGTGCTGTTCATGCGCTGGTCAAAAACATGGTGAAGTTCTTAGTTCCCTATGAACTGCGTGTGAATGCTGTGGCTCCCGGTTTTGTGGATACCGAATGGCAGAAAACAAAGCCTGCCGAGATCCGTCGGAATATAGAGAACAAGGTCTCTTTGGGACGGTTCTGCGACCCGGATGAATTGGCGGAAGTTTATAAAATGTTGATAGAGAATAGTTATTTTAATGGCGAAGTGATCGTCGTCGATGGCGGTTATTCGTATAAATAGAAGACAAATGAGCGACTTGGATAAGAGTACGAGGCTTCGTTGAAGTCGATAGAAACAGAAAATAAGATTGACCGAATTTTTTATCGTCCGATAGGATTTCGTATTGCTCGTATGTTGCGAGGCACGGGGATTACCCCGAATATGATTACGGTTATCTCGATCTTCGTGGGTGCGGCGGTCGGATTTATGTTTTATCACGATAATTTGACATATAATATCTGCGGTATATTATTGTTGGTATTTGCCAATATCCTCGACTGCGTGGATGGGCAGCTGGCACGTCTTACAGGGATCAAGTCCGCTATCGGGCGTATCTTGGACGGATTCGCCGGGGATATCTGGTTCGCTTCGATCTATATCGGATTCGCTCTTCGTTTGTCTCATGATTACGGTACGGATTGGTTCTTTGCCTTGGCGGTCTTATCCGGTCTGTCTCATTTAGTCCAAGCGAATATCACGGATTATTATAAGACGCTTCACCTTTATTTTATCAGTAAGGATAAAGGCTCGGAGTTTCAGTCTTTGGAACAGGTGGAGGCGAAACATAAGGAGATGAAGTATGGCATTAACAAGTTTTTCTACTTCTTATATCGTTGGTATACGATGTTGCAAGTGAAGGCTACGCCTACCTTACAGAGTATGTTACAAAATTTGCACGCGAAGTATGGGGATAATATTCCGGAGAATATCCGTGTGGACTTTCGTAAACAGAGTCGTCATTTAATGCGTTACATAGACTTGTTGACCTTTAATGGCCGGACGATGGTTATGTTTGTGATCGTACTAACGGGACAGGTCTGGGCTTATTACCTATACGAGATCATCGTGTTGAACATCGTACTAGCGATAGTGATGAGGAAACACGAGAAGATGTGTGCCTCGTTTTTAGGATAAAGTATGAAGAAGAGTGTTGTTGACATTTACGATTTGCAAGAGATGGCCCCGTTCTTCAAGGGGCGAGTGGGGACATGGTTGGGTAAGTTGCTGATAAAGTGCTTACGTGTGGATCTGGTTAATAAGGTACATGCCCGGAATTGTCATTTACGGGGCGCTGAGTTTACTTCCGCTTTATTGCATGACCCCATTATCGATCTCAGCTATGAGGTTCATAATAAAGAGATTTTAGATCATCTGCCGGAAGGGGCTTTTGTTACCGTTTCCAACCATCCGATCGGGTCGTTGGATGGAATCATGCTGATTGATATTTTCGCTTCCCGCCGTCCGGACTTTAAGGTGATGGTGAACGGCATCTTGACCAAGATCGGGGCGATGGAGGATAATTTCATATCCGTGGTGCCCGATTCCCACAAGCGAGGGGCGAATCCGGCGAATGTCAATGGCGTGCGACTATCCCTGCAACGCCTGAAAGAAGGTCATCCGATGGGTTTCTTCCCTGCTGGAGCGATCTCATTTTATAATAAAAAAGAGAAACAGGTACGGGATTTATCGTGGGCGCATAGCGTGATCCGCTTAGTTCGTAAGGCGAAAGCACCGGTATACCCTGTTTATTTTGATTTCCAAAATACCCATTTTTTCTATTGGCTTGGGAATATCAGCTGGCAAATACGTACCTTGCGTATTCCTGCAGAGGCTTTCAATAAGCGTGGAAAGAAAGGGATGTATATATCGGTGAACCTATCTCGCCGGAAGAGATCGCCGCCATCCCGGAAGACAAGGATCTTGCCGAGTTCTTGTATAAACGTACATATGGTGCTAAAAAATAAGAAACGACCGATAGAATCTGTTATCAATAGTGGTAGTTTGAATTAAGATTTGTAATTTTGGCAGAGTAACTGAAATAATTACAGATAGTAGAAGTGATAGAGTGATGAAGGTTGATGTACAGCAGATAAAACAGCGTTTTGGAATTATTGGTAATAATGCCGGGCTGAACCGGGCTATCGATGTTGCCCTACAGGTCGCTCCGACAGATTTGTCTGTGCTGATTACCGGTGAAAGTGGTGTCGGTAAAGAAACTTTTCCTCAGATTATACATCAGAACAGCCCGCGTAAACATGGACAATACATAGCGGTGAACTGTGGTGCCATTCCGGAAGGTACGATAGACTCGGAGCTCTTCGGGCACGAGAAAGGTTCTTTTACCGGAGCGTTGGCCGACCGTAAAGGGTATTTCGAGGTAGCGGACGGTGGGACGATCTTCCTGGATGAAGTAGGAGAGCTGCCCACTCCTACGCAGGCACGTTTGTTGCGTGTTTTGGAGACGGGAGAGTTTATCCGTGTCGGTTCATCCAAAGTCCAAAAGACGAATGTCCGTATCGTCGCGGCGACAAACGTCAATCTGACGCAAGCTGTAGCGGAAGGAAAATTCCGTGAAGATTTGTATTATCTGAGCACGGTGCCTATCCAGGTTCCTCCTTTACGTGAGCGCGGTGAGGATATCATCTTGCTTTTCGGAAATTTGCCAGCGATTGCGCCGAGAAATACCGGATGCCGCCGATCCGCTTGGATGAGGAGGCCCGTCAATTATTGCTTTCTTACCGTTGGCCGGGGAACGTGCGTGAACTGAAAAACATCACGGAGCGTATCTCTGTGATCGAGGAGACACGGGATATCACCGCTGTCCGCGCCTTTATCTACCCGATCTGAACGTAGAGAAATATCCGGTATTGGTGAAGCAAGATCCGGATCAGAAGATATTTAACAGCGAGCGGGAGATCCTTTATCAAGTCTTGTTCGATATGAAAAAGGACGTGAACGAGCTAAAGAAATTAGTGCATGATATCATGGGAGGGAATCCCGATGCCAATCGAGATGCCGAAGAGCCGGCGGCTTATCCCCATCCGATCCATCCGTCCATCCGGTTCCTTCTATTCAGGAAGATCCAAGATGCCGAAGCAGTGGAAGAGGAGGAGAGCCTGTCGCTGGAAGAGGTGGAGAAAGAGATGATCCGAAAGGCCTTGGAGAAGCATAACGGGCGCCGGAAGAACGCGGCAGCCGACTTGAAGATATCGGAGCGTACGTTTTATCGAAAAATAAAGGAATATAATCTGGAATAAAAGTATGTTGAAGATTGTCAATAAGATATTGGCTTTTCTGCCTGATCGGTGCTGATTGGCTGACGGCTTGCTCTATCTCCTATAAGTTTAATGGAGCTTCTATCGATTATACGAAGGTGAAGACCATTACGATCAAGGACTTCACGAACCAGGCTCCCTACGTGAATCCGACCCTTGCGCAAAAGTTTACGGAGGATTGAAGGATATTTACATCCGTCAGACTCGTCTGCAATGGTTCCGAGCAACGGCGACTTGGACCTGGAGGGTGAGATTACGGGTTACGATTTCGCTCCTATGGCTGTGAAAGAGGATGCTATGCCTCACAGACGAGGTTGACGATCACGGTGCGGGTTCGTTACTCCAACCGGGTTAACCCGGATGAGGATTTTGAGCAGAGCTTTTCGGCATACCGTGAATTCGATGCGACTCAGATGTTGCAACAGGTACAGGACCAGTTATCGGAAGAGATTATTGACGAGCTTGTCGATCAAATTTATAATGCAACGGTTGCCAATTGGTAAAAATGAGGGCTGCTGATCTATATCGACTAATGGAGAGCCTTCCCTGCTTGACTGAGGGACTCTTCTTCAGCAGTTAAAGACGAATCGTGGAGGATTACCCGTATTTTCAAGTGGCACGGATGTTGTACCTGAAGAACCTGGCGGTCTTGAACGATATACGTTTTGGCGCAGAATTGAAGAAGATGGCGATATTGTCCCCGGACCGGAAAAAGTTGTTCAACCTGATAGAAGGTGAAAATATGGTTTGAACTCCAGTCAGCGAAAGAGGAAAATCCAACCCGTGAAGATGCTTTTTCACTGATCGATGCTTTCCTGTCCAATCGTGAGGAGGAAGAACCGAAGACGGATGCGTCTCTTCTGTTCCAGCCGTCCGTTTCGTCGGATTACATCTATTGGTCATTGACGAAGGAAAACGGGCAGGTGGAGGAAAAAGAAGAGGAAGAAGAAGTCCGTTTGCAACATCACGATCTGATCGATTCTTTTATAAAAAATGAAGAACAGCGGACTCCCGGCAGTGGTCTGAAATCCTGATATGGAGACAACCGGGCACCTGTTCGGTGGCGGAGTTGGAGGAGAACCAGCATAAACCGCTGGATGACTCCTATTTTACGGAAACATTAGCTCATATTTATATAAAACAGAAGCGATATGATAAGGCTTTGCAAATTATTAAAAACTTAAGCTTGAAATATCCAGAAAAAAATGTTTACTTTGCAGACCAAATCAGATTTCTGGAAAAGTTGATTATTAACACTAAAAAATAAAACTAAGATGTACGTATTTATTTCTATCTTAATCCTGATCGCCTCTATACTATTAATCTTGATCGTGTTGATCCAGAACTCGAAAGGTGGAGGTTTGGCTTCAGGGTTCTCTTCTTCCAACCAAATCATGGGTGTACGCAAGACCACGGACTTTTTGGAGAAAGCTACTTGGAGTTTGGCGGGTACCGTAATCGTATTGAGTATCTTGATTACCGCATTTATCCCCAGAGCGGAGCATGCCGCTCAATCTGAGATCAAGCAACAAGTAAACGACGCTATCTCTATCGATCCGAATACGATCGCTCCGGACTTTGGTACGGCTCAACAACCGGCAGTTCCGGCAGAGGAAACTCCCGCTACTACTACACCTGCGGAGGAAAGCAACAGATAAGAATACTTATTTTCGAAAACAATATAGAAGTCATGTCCACTAACAATGGATGTGACTTTTTTTGTTTTGTGCTACTTTAAGTGTAAGCTTCTTTAGGTCTTGATCTTTTCACCTATGTGAAAATAGATCGTATCTAAACAAGTATGGACATGAAAAGATCGTATCACGTATATTGAAAAGATCGTTTCATATACGTGATACGATTATTACGAATAGAGGTTTCTATCTCTTCATAGAAAGAAATGATTAGTTAAGTGGAATATTGTTTGTATATTTGTTACATATAATAGTAATAAGTATAAATATTCAGATATGGATATGGATATGATAAATTTTGATGGGTTGTTGATCGGTATCGTTACATTCTTGATTATCGGTCTGTTTCATCCGGTAGTCGTGAAGGCCGAGTATTATTGGGGGACGAAGTGCTGGTGGATATTCCTTGTCTTGGGGATTTTAGGGGTGATAGCTTCCCTGTTTATAGACAGCGTGTTTGTGTCCGCTATTTGCGGCGTATTCGCCTTCTCATCGTTCTGGACGATCAAGGAGATTTTCGAGCAGGAGGAATAATATGAAGTATGTCGAATTAGTTTACTATGACTTTTGCAGAAAGGCTGGTTCCCTAGAAATCCGAAAAGAAAATACCCTTGGGACGATAGTGAGGTGAAATGAATTCTTTTCGTATCTTTGCGCTCGTGAAAGCGATATAAAAGCAATAAAGCTATGAAGACAAAGAGAAAAAAGCAAGATCCGTTAGTCGAGTACATAAAGGCTAACCGGAAAGGCAGTCGTGAGGCCGAGTTAGAAAACCACGGCAGACCGGTCAGTCATAACCGGATTCATGTATCGAAGAAAGTTTATAATCGTAAAAGAATGAAGGCAGATGCCCAGAGGCATCTGCCTTATTTGTTTTTAGTAGCCTAAAAGGAGACCTTAGTTCGCTGTATTGTTATTGATCGGTGTCTTTTCCTTGAACCATTCTACCAGTATCCCATTCTTGAAGCTTAGGATGTAGTAGCCTTCAGAGTAGTCGGCTATCGTCATGGTGACCGTCTTATAACTGATACTCTCTATGGGGCCGTCCGGGGTTATTCGTGCGCCAGCCGACTCAAAATCCTTTCCTAGTATCGATATAACCTTTTGCTTGGTCATCCCTAGCTCTATCTTATGCATCCGGTTATCCATTTTATAAGGATTCATTACCGTAGCGCATCCCATCAATAGGAACATTGTCAGCAACACGTATATCCCTTTCACCATCTTCATCTCTCTTTTTGTTATTTGTTGTATTGGGGGCTAAAGTAGACATTATCCCGGATATATAGTATCGTGAGGATATAAAAAAAGAGGAAAACCTTTCGATTTTCCTCTTTTCCTAGAGCGGAAGACGGGGCTCAAACCCGCGACCCTCAGCTTGGAAGGCTAATGCTCTATCAACTGAGCTACTTCCGCAATATGTATTCTTTCGGTTTTCGAAAGAATTGGTTCACATAGTGAACCGATCAATTAAGGTGGGCAGTGATGGATTCGAACCACCGAAGGCGAAAGCCAGCTGAGTTACAGTCAGCCCCATTTGGCCACTCTGGTAACTGCCCCCTTGTTCTTAATTGCAGTGCAAAGGTACGATTATTTTTGAAACCTGCAAGCGTTTAGGCAGAAAAATTTACCATTTTAAGAGCGGTTACTGCCGCTTCATCTCCCCTTTGTTTCCGTATCTTGCCACCTGCACGGTCTTCGGACTGCTGCATAGTGTCTGTCGTTAACAGGCCGAAAATGAAAGGAATATCGTACATAAGATTCAATTCTGTAATGCCTTGCGTAACGCCGGAACAAACGTAATCAAAATGTGGCGTATCGCCTCTTACGACGCAGCCCAGAACGATAACGGCATCTAATTCTTTAGTTTCAGCCATTTTTTTTGCGCCAAAAGTCAGTTCGAAACTGCCTGGTACTCGTTTTACAAATATGTTTTCGGCTTTGACGCCATGTTTTTCCAATGTGTTGCAAGCACCTTCCAATAGCTTCTCGGTAATGTGCTTGTTCCATTCCGCAACTACGATTCCGACAGTCACTCTGAAGCATCAGGTACGCTGTTGAAGTCGTACTCCGATAAATTCTGATAAGCTGTTGCCATATTTTTTGTTCTTAAAAGAAGAGGATGCCTTGTTTGACGAGACATCCTCTTATATGATTATAATAATTGTATACGTTATTTGTTCAATGCCGAAGCACGGGTGATATACTTATCGATATCGGAAGCTTCCATTGAATTGAAGTATTTTTCCTTGAATCGTCGTGTATGCCTTAACAGCATCACCATATTGTTTCAGGTTTCATAAGCGATACCGGCTTTCTTCAAGTAAATCGGGCTGATCACTTCGTTGCTCGGCCTCCTTAGCGGCTTTCTCGAAATAGCTGATACCTTCTTTACGTATTACCCATGTTCACGTAGCAATCACCGATCAAGCCTGTAACCGCCGGAGATACCATTTGGTCCTTTCCGCTGAAAGATTTCAATAGATCCAGCGCTTCTGTGTATCGCCCATCTTGAAGTAGCAGATACCTGCGTAAGCCTTCGCCAAGTTACCGGCGTCCGTGCTTCCATATTGGTCGATGATAGCTTCGAATCCTTCATAGTCAGCTCCATTGCCGTTTAAAGCCAAGGCGAAAGAATCTCTGGCGAAGTATTGCTCGCCTTTGAACATAGCGGCTGCGGCTTTTTTCTCCTGCGGAATAAATAACCGTGCTTGATACCCAAAACAGCTCCAACAACGAGAGCGAGTGCTATAATACCGTAAATGATCTTCTTTGAATTGTTTTCAATGAACTGCTCCGATCTCGAGACAATCTCTTCGACCTCTAACTCTTTGTTGGTGTCTTTTCCCTAGTAGCCATAATGTGTTATAGTTATTATTATTTTATCGCTGATTTTATGCCTGTGGCAATTCAAGCGCAAAAGTAGTTTTTTTTGCTGAGATAATCTATACTTAGAAGTATATTTTTTAATTTTGTACGATTAATACGGTTTAGATGATACTAAAAAGCTTTCTGTTCTCAATTACAAAAATATACTTCAGTCTGAGGTTATTTTCTCGCCCAAGATGAATTGCTTTTTCGGCAATAACGGGATGGGGAAGACGAATCTATTGGATGCCATTCATTATCTCTCATTTTGCAAGAGTCATGTCAATACGCCTGATAGCCAGATAATAAACAGTGATCAAGATCTTTGCGTGGTGCAGGGTAACTATGATTATGAGGGACGTGAGGAGGAGATTTTCTGTGCCATGCGGCGTAGGCAACGCAAACAGTTCAAACGGAATAAGAAGGAGTACGACAAGCTGTCCGAGCATATCGGCCTATTACCGTTGGTCATGGTTTCTCCGGCTGATGCCGACTTGATCCGGGGAGCGATGAGCGACGCCGTTTTCTGGACTTAATCATCTCGCAGCAAGACAAGCCTTATCTGCATGCGCTTATCCAATATAATAAAGCGTTGCTCCAACGGAATACGTTGCTGAAAGATCAGAGCATGGATGCCTCTCTTTATGAGGTATTGGAGATGCAGCTGGGTATGTACGGCCAAATCGTTTACGAGAAGCGGAAAAAACTGGTGGAGGATTTTACCCCGATCTTTAATGAGTACTACCAGACGATCTGCGGCTCTGCCGAGGAGGTAGGGCTACATTATATCTCGCAATTGGAGGAAACGGAGCTTGCCGGTAAATTGGCGATGAGCCGGGAACGGGATCGTATATTGGGCTATACCTCTTCCGGTATCCATAAGGATGAGCTGGAAATGACGTTGGGCGGGTACCTGATTCGCCGGGTTGGTTCGCAAGGACAGAATAAGACGTATCTGATCGCCTTGAAACTCGCTCAGTTCGCTTTCCTAAATAAACGGGGACAGACTACACCTATCTTGCTGTTGGATGATATTTTCGATAAGCTGGACGCTAGCCGTGTGGAGCAGATCATCAAACTGGTCAGCGAGAATGGCTTCGGGCAGATTTTTATTACGGATACGAACCGGAAGTATCTGGATGAGATCGTATTGGCTATGAATCATGACTCTGCTCTCTTCCGTGTGGAACGTGGCGAGGTACAACCTATGGAGGAATAAGAATGCAGAGAAGAAATACACAGACATTGGGGGAAGTGCTTCGTGACTTTTTCGAGGATAATACCGAGTTGTACGAGAAAATGATGGAGATCCGGGTCCAACGTGCGTGGGGAGAAGTTTTAGGGCCTACGATCATGCAGTACACACGTAATATATATGTACGTGATAAGGTGCTTCATGTCTCATTGACTTCCTCTGTACTTCGTAGCGAGTTGACGCTTTGCCGGGAACGGTTGGTGAAAAGCTTGAATGATTACTCGGGTGCCTCGGTCATTACCAATATCGTTTTTCATTGAGTGTGGCTTTACCATTCGCAATATTACTTACTGGGTCAAGTAACATATACTGCCCAGCCCCGGTAAGTATATATGGCTTGACCCAGTAAGTATATATTCTGCGGAGAGATCAATAGATGGTGTCTTCTGTTATTACGTAATCCATTTTCTTGTCGAGTGGCTCTACCGGAACCTGTGGTATCATCTGGAACCCGAAGCATATGCCAACCTTGGGAGCGTTGAGCGTGGAAAGAAGGCGGTCGTAGAATCCCCTCCCTCGTCCCATGCGGTTCTTGTCTTTGTCAAAGGCGACTCCGGGCACGATAATCAAGTCTATCTCATTCTTTGGAACTTCTATGCCGTCCGCCTTAGGCTCTAATATTCCGAAAGGTCCGGGTTTTAGGGATTCCGGTCCTTCGTAAAGAAGCAATCTCAAATCATCACCGACGATCAAGGGCAACAGAAGCTTTTTCTTCTGGTACCATTTCTCGATAAAGCCGGCGGTCTGTACTTCTCCCGGTATGGCGTGATAAAGGGCGATGCAAGAAGCCGCTTGGAACAGTTCCGTCTGTTCCAAGCGGTCCATAATCTTATCCGATAGCTCGCACAAGGTAATCCTCGAATATTCTTTTTTTCGAGAGGCCATATCTTTTCGTAGGGCCTGCTTGGCTGTGTAAGTCTCCATTCGCTGATTGTTTTAATAGTTCCGCATTCGGCACAGATTTTCCCTCTTGCAAGATCTTGATCGCACGTAATAAGGTAACGTCATCTTTTAGGAAAATGGGGTAGAAGCCCGCCTCGTCGAAGAAATTCCTTACGATATACGCTTGCAATTGGTTCTCGATTAACTTGCCGGATATATTAATTAATGTAGGACGTCTCTTGATGCCCTTGGTAGCGGCAGAAGTTCACGAAGTCGGAAAGGAGCGGTTGTTGCTGCAAGTAATTATATAATTCCTCCCAAGTCTTGAATGAGCCTAGTTTCTCCCGATGGCGGTCTGAGTACTCGAGCGCATACAGGTAAAAGCACGCCGCTATTTACCACATTTGAGTAGTAAGAGGTAACGCCGCTCGTGTCACGAGGGATAAAGATATCTGGCATGATACCGCCCCCGCCGTATACGGTACGTCCGCCTACGGTCTGGTATTTCAAGGAATCATCCATCTTGATGCTATCGGCCGAGTCGAACTCGCCGTGCATATATCGGTTATAGATATCTTGGTCGTAAGCGTCCGTATTACCCATCTCATATTTCTTCTGGATGCAGCGACCGGACGGCGTGTAATAACGGGCGATGGTCAATCGCATCTCTGAACCGTCGCTCAATGACATTTGAGTTTGTACCAGACCCTTGCCATACGTTCTTCGTCCGATAATCGTACCACGGTCGTTATCTTGGATCGCTCCGGAGAATATCTCACTGGCGGAAGCCGAGATCTCATCGGTCAATACTACGATCGGGGCGTCTTTACAAGTTCCGGTTCCGTTTGCGTATACGTCGGAACGGGGGAACGACTTACCTTCCGTGTAGACGATCAAGCGTCCTTCCGGCATAAACTCGTTAATCATATTAATAGCGGCATCCATATATCCGCCGGTATTACCCCGTAAGTCGATCACGAAAGAGGTACAGCCCGCTTGTTTCAGCTTGGCGATCGCCGTGATGAACTCATTATAAGTATTCCGGGCGAATTTGCTAACCTTGATGTAACCTATACCTTTAGCCGCCTCATAAGAAACATCGACCGAATTAACAGGGACATCTCCACGGGTTACGTCAAAATAGAGCAACTCGGGGGAGTTCCCTCGCTGTACGCCTAGTTTCACCGTACTGTTCTTTGCGCCCCGAAGTGTCTTCATAATCTCTCCTTGGTTCTTTTTCTTACCGGAGAAAATAGAATCATTGATCGAGATGATCCGGTCGAAGGGTAGTAAACCAGCTTTCTCTGCGGGACCACCGCTAATTACACTGATCACTAGGATCGTATCGGTTTGCATATTAAATGATACGCCAATACCACTGAAAGAACCTTCCAGCTCCTCATTCACCACGGAAGCGTCTTCGGCGGGGATATATACGGAGTGAGGGTCTAATTCACTGAATATTTTCGGGATCGTACTCTCTACCAACTTAGACATGCTAACCGTGTCAACATATTGCTCGTCGATAATGTCCAAGATGGCATTTATCTTGTTGCCGCTGGAGTAGGATCGTTTCTTTCCTTGACTGATAGATAAATAATGGTTCCCAATAAAGATACCTAAAGCGATACTAGCCGCGATGATAACCGGGAGCCATACGGTCAGTCTTTTGTTTTTATCCATAAAAACGTTTTATTTATTCGTTCAAATCTATATAATCTACTATGATACCGGCACGCTTCAATAATTCACAGCCGTCTGCTATTCGATAATTCTCGGAATAGACCACTCGCTTGATCCCGGATTGTATGATTAATTTCGCGCATTCAATGCAAGGGGAGGAGGTAACATAAATGGTCGCTCCTTTACTGCTGTTCGATGAGGCTGCCACTTTTGTGATGGCGTTAGCCTCCGCATGTAGAACATAAGGCTTGGTGACATTATTCTCGTCTTCGCAAACATTTTCAAAACCGGCGGGTGTTCCATTGTATCCGTCGGATATGATCATTTTATCTTTTACTAATAATGCGCCCACTTGGCGTCGTTTACAGTACGAATTCTCGGCCCAGATAGCGGCCATTCGCAGGTAACGTTTATCTAATTCGTGCTGTTTTTCTGTTTTCTCGCACATTTGTTTACTCTTTTGTCTTTTAATCCAGACACAAAGGTAGTGATTATTTAGATTTACCGGGCGATAAGCCCGGTAAATTATTACTTCTTAATACCATTACGGATTAATAAGGCGTCTATCGTAGGCTCTTGTCCACGGAAACGCTTGTATAACACGGCGGGATCTTCTGTACCACCTTTGGATAAGATATTGTCACGGAAAGATTTAGCGACCTCTTTGTTGAAGATTCCTTTCGATTTGAAAACGGAGAAAGCATCGGCATCTAATACCTCGGCCCATTTATATCCGTAATAGCCTGCCGCGTATCCTCCGGAGAAGATATGTCCGAAGCTTGTGCCCATCAAGGCTTCCGGTACTTCCGGCATGATTACGGTCGGAGCCCAAGCTTTTTTCTCGAATGCCGCTACGTCACCGTCGAAAGGTTGCTCCAACGTATGCCATGCCATATCCAGCAAGCCAAAGCTTAATTGGCGGCAGCAAAGGTAGCCGGCGTTGAAGTTAGAGGCGTTTACCAAGCTTTGTATCATCTCTTGCGGGATTTTCTCTCCGGTCTGATAATGAACGGCGATCTGATCTAAGAACTCTTTTTCAGTCAACCAGTTCTCCATGATCTGGGAAGGTAATTCTACGAAATCACGATAAACGCTGGTTCCCGAAAGGCTGGAATATGTTCCTTGCGCTAGCATGCCGTGCAAGGAGTGCCCGAACTCATGCAAGAGCGTGTTCACCTCGTCGAAACTTAACAAAGAGGGCTTCGTGTCTGTCGGACGGGTAAAGTTCATCACGATAACGATCTGAGGACGGCTATCTTTTCCGTCTTTATCTTTGTATTGAGCCTTGATATTGTTCATCCAAGCGCCGGATTGTTTTCCGTCACGAGGGAAGAAGTCCGTGTAAAGGATCGCTAGAAACTTGCCATCAGCATCGTATACCTCGTAAGCGTCTACTTCCGGATGATAAACCGGGATTTTCTTGTTTTCCTTAAAGGTGATACCGTAGAGCTGGGTAGCTAATCCGAATACGCCTTTCTTTACGTTGCTTAACTCGAAATAAGGGCGAGTCATCTCGTCGTTTACCTTGAAGCGGATATCCCGTAACTTCTCGGAATAATAACTCCAGTCCCAAGGCATAACGGTGATATTCTCTTTCTCTGTACCTAATGCGAATCCTTCTACTGCATTGTATTCATTGATCGCTATCGGTTTATAAGCTTCGAGTAACTGATTCAATAATTTGTATACGTTCGCTGAGTTTTTAGCCATCGTGTGTTCCAGCGCATATTCGGCGTAATTCTTGAATCCCATCAACTGGGCGATCTCTAGGCGGATATTAACGATCTTTTTGATAATGTCCTTATTGTCGAACTCATCCCCTTTATTTCCTACGCTCATGTATTCACGATACATTTTTTCTCGCAAATCACGCTTGTCGGAATAACGCATAAATGGAATGTAACTCGGAGCCGAGAGATTGAATAACCATCCGTTTTTATCTTTACTTTTGGCTAACATGGCCGCTGCGTCACGAGCACTTTCGGGTAAGCCGGATAGTTCGTTCTCGTCCGTTATTAGTAATTCGAACCGGTTTTTATCTTTCAAGGCGTTTTGATCGAACTGCAAGGTTAACATGCTTAGGTCCATACTTAGCTTGCGGTATTTTTCCTTGTCATCTTTATTTAACGTAGCCCCATTCGCTTTAAACGACTCGTAAAGGTCTTCCAGCAATTTAGCATCCTCGGTAGAAAGGTTCAATTGTTCTTTTTTATCATAGATTGATTTGACCCGAGCAAGTAGCTTCTCATTTAAGAAGATGTTATTGGATGTCTGGGATAACTTCGGGGAGACACGTTGCGAGATTTCCATCATTTCGTCGTTAGCCTCTGCCCCTAATACATTAAAAAAAAACAGAAGAGACTGTTTCTAATAATTTGCCGCTACGTTCCAGAGCTACTACCGTATTCTCGAAAGTAGCCGGTTGCGGGTTATTGGCGATCTCTTGCACCTCTTTTTCCATTTGCTTGATTCCTTCGTCGAAAGCGGGCTCATAATGCTCGATCTTGATCTTATCGAAAGGAGGGGTCTCGAACGGTGTTTTAAACTTCCCGAAGAAAGGGTTATTTGCTGCGTGTGTCATTTGAATTGCGCTTAATAAAATTACTACATTATATAATAACTTCCTCATATTAAAAATTGTTTGAAAATTTCCGCAAAGGTAGGCATTTTAATCACAGGAACATTATAGGCATCTGTTTTTATATTCAGATTGATTTAAAATGAAAAATAGAACATTTCCTATGACTAAACCGAGGCTTGTTTTCGGGGGCTGTACCTTGATTTTGAGCTTTGATGAATATGATAATAGGATTGATTTAACAAAAATTTATATGTTTGAAAACACTCCTTTAGAGCACCTTTCTTTTTAAAGCCTTGATCTATAAGTTTATCGTAGAAGAAGGATGCCTTTTTTTCTAAATAAATATAAAAGACAGTTTGTTTTTTTTAGTTATTAAATAATACTTTTGATTCTCAGAAACGAAAATAATTTCATTTTGATATTAAAGAAAGTAACTTAAAACCCAAATACACATATGAGTTATCTTAAATTTGACAAAACAGTAATGATAAACCTGGAAGAGTCGCTGACTCGTGAGGTGCTTCGAACCAACCGTTTGGGAGCCTATCACTGCACTACTGTTGTTGATTGTAATACCAGGAAATACCACGGACTACTCGTTATGCCTGTGCCTGCGATTGATGATGACAACCATGTGTTACTGTCTTCTTTTGATGAGACGGTAATTCAACATGGTGCCGAATTTAATCTTGGGTTGCATAAATATGCAGGTGATAATTTCAGTCCCAAGGGACATAAGTACATCCGCGAGTATAGCTCAGAGACAGTACCTCGTACGCTTTACCGTGTAGGAGGTGTGATCTTCTCGAAAGAGAAAGTGTTTTCCATGTACGAGAATCGTATCATGATTAAGTATACGTTGGAAGATGCTCATTCCGCTACGACCTTACGTTTCCGTCCTTTCCTCGCTTTCCGTAGCGTGAAGAACTTAACGCAAGCCAATGGTAACGTGAACCAATCTTACGAGGAAGTCACAAACGGAATCAAGACATGTATGTATCCCGGTTATCCGGAACTGTATATGCAATTTAACAAGAAAGTTAAATTTGTGTATGAGCCGTATTGGTACAATGGCATCGAGTATCCGAAAGAACAAGAGAGGGGATATCCTTATCAGGAGGATTTGTATGTTCCCGGATATTTCGAGGTCCCTATCAAAAAAGGGGAGACTATTATTTTCAGCGCTGGCGATAGTGCAGTGGCAACTACCCGCTTGAAGGCACTGTATGAGAATGAGGTCGTAGCTCGTACACCTCGTACTAGCTTCTTCAATTGCTTGAAGAATTCCGCTCAGCAATTTTATTTTCGTCCCAAGGAAGACGACGCTTATCTATTAGCGGGCTATCCATGGTTTAAAGTACGTGCGAGAGATTTGTTCGTAGCTCTTCCGGGTAGTACGTTGTCTATCGATGATCCGGTTCGTTTTGAGAAGATCATGCATACGGCGATGCCGGCGATGCGGGCGTATATGGAGAATGGGCGTTTCGATGCGGTGATTCGTGAGATCGAGCATCCGGATGTCTTTTTATGGGCGATCTGGGCGATCCAACAGTATGCTAAGCATGAGGGCGTTGAAAAGGCACGTGAGCTATATGGCGATTTCGTGAAAGAAGTTATCGATTATATACGGGACCAGAAACATCCCGATATGAAATTGATGGAGAATGGTTTACTTTTCGCTAATGGAAAAGATAAGGCGATTACTTGGATGAATTCTACCGTAAACGGAAAACCTGTTGTAACTCGTTCTGGTTATATAGTGGAATTTAACGCTCTTTGGTATAATGCTCTTTGTTTCTATACAGAATTGATGGGGGAGTACCTGTCGAGGGTATTGATCCGATTATCAAGTCGATGGATAAATCGTTCCCGGAAACCTTTGTGAACGGGTATAATTATTTGTTCGATTCCGTGAATGGTTCTACGGTAGATTGGAGCGTACGGCCTAATATGATTTTCGCTGTGGCATTGCCTTATTCCCCATTGACGAGGATGCAGAAACGTGCCGTAGTGGATATCGTGACGAAAGAGTTGCTTACCCCGAAGGGCTTGCGTTCCTTGAGTCCGAAGAGCGAAGGATATCGCCCGTATTATGTGGGGCCGCAATATGAACGAGATTTGGCTTATCACCAAGGTACTGCTTGGCCGTGGTTGTTAGGCGCCTATTTGGAAGCTTATTTGCGTGTATTCGGAAAGAGTGGCGTTGCTTTTGCTGAACGTATGTTGATAAGCTTGGAGGAGGAGATGTCATTACACTGTATCGGGACGATCCCGGAATTGTTTGATGGTAACCCACCGTTTACCGGACGTGGAGCTGTCTCTTTTGCGATGAATGTTGCGGCTATCCTCCGTGTTGTGGATTTGTTGAAGAAGTATAACGCCGAATAAAACTAAGTACCATTATGAAAGCATTAATGTTTGGATGGGAATTTCCTCCTCATATCTTGGGCGGTTTAGGAACGGCCAGTTTCGGTTTGACACGAGGCATGGCAATGCAGCCCGATATGGATATTACTTTTTGTATACCGAAGCCCTGGGGCGATGAAGACCAGAGCTTTCTAAAGATAGTGGGTGTCAACCAAGTTCCGATTGTTTGGAAGGATGTTGACCGTGAATATGTGCAGCAACGGGTTTCCAAAGCGGGAATGAACGCTGACCAGTATTATAAGTACAGGGATCATATTTATGCGGATTTCAGTTATCGTCATGTGACTGATTTAGGGTGCCTTGAGTTTTCCGGACGTTATCCGGACAACCTGCACGAAGAGATCAATAACTATTCGATCGTTGCGGGAGTAATCGCTCGTACGGAAGAGTATGATATCATCCATGCGCACGACTGGTTGACTTATCCGGCGGGTATTCACGCTAAAAATGTGAGTGGTAAGCCTTTGGTAATCCATGTTCATGCTACGGATTATGATCGTAGCCGTGGTAATGTGAATCCGGATGTCTATGCGATTGAGAAGAATGGTATGGACAATGCAGATCATATCATAACGGTGAGTAATTTGACTCGTCAGACGGTGATCGAGAAATATCATCAAGATCCCGCTAAGGTAACGACCGTACATAACGCCGTAGAGCCTTTAAGTCCTGAGATTTTAGCGATCCCAGATAAAAAGGGTGTAAAGGATAAGGTTATTACATTCTTAGGTCGTATCACGATGCAGAAAGGGCCGGAATATTTCGTTGAGGCTGCCGCAAAGGTTTTGGCTAAGGCTCCTTATGCACGTTTCGTGATGGCTGGTAGTGGTGATATGATGGATCAAATGATTCGTTTGGCCGCAGCACGTAATATTTCAGATCGTTTCCACTTTACCGGATTTATGAAGGGCAAGCAGGTCTATGAGGTGTTGAAAAGCCAGTGACGTATATGTGATGCCTTCGGTTTCTGAGCCTTTTGGTATCTCTCCGTTGGAAGCCATGCAATGTGGTGTACCCTCTATCATTTCTAAACAATCCGGTTGCGCCGAGATCTTGGATTATGCGATTAAGGTGGATTATTGGGATATTGAGGCGTTAGCGGATGCCATGTATTCAATTATTACTTATCCTGCCATGCATGAGTTCTTGAAAGTGGAAGGTAAGAAAGAGGTGGATAATATCAAATGGGAATATGCCGGACAAAAGGTTCGTCGTATTTACGACAATGTGATAGGTAACAAATAAATTAACGACAAGACAAAAATAAAACAAACAATATTATGAAAACGATCTGCTTTTATTTTCAAATACATCAGCCGTTCCGTTTAAAAAGATATCGCTTCTTCGATATAGGTAACGACCATTACTATTACGATGATTTCCAGAATGAGGAGATTATCCATCGTATAGCTGAACAATGTTACTTGCCGGCTAACCGGACTATTTTGGAGATGATTAAGACCAGTGGTGGTAAGTTTAAGGTAGCGTTCTCTATTTCCGGCGTAGCGTTGGAGCAGATGGAGATTTATACTCCGGAAGTGATCGATAGCTTTAAGGAATTGGCGGCTACGGGGAATGTGGAATTCTTGTCTGAGACTTATGCTCATTCTCTTTCTTCCTTGGGAGATCCGGAGGAGTTCAAGCATCAAGTAAAGAAACAAGAAGATAAGATCAAGACTTTATTCGGGGTTAAACCGAAAGTGTTCCGTAATACGGAGTTGATTTACTCGGATGATATTTCCGCTATGGTTTCTGAGATGGGCTATAAGGGGATGTTGACGGAGGGTGCTAAGCATATCTTAGGTTGGAAGAGTCCGAACTATATGTATTCTTCTTGCGTAGCTCCGAAGTTGAGTTTATTATTGAAGAATGACCGTTTCAGCGAGGATTTATCGAACCGTTTCAGTGATTATAGTTGGAATGAGTATCCTTTGACAGCCGATAAGTATATGTCATGGATCGCTGCTACTCCGGATTCAGAGCAAATCATTAATTTGTTTATGAATTATGAGGTGCTGGGATCTTTGCATCCAGCTTCAACCGGTATTTTTGAGTTCTTCAAGGCTTTGCCTCGTTTTGCTGCGGATAAGGGATTAGCTTCTCTACTCCATCGGAAGTATTTACATTGATCAAGCCGGTAGACTCTATCTCCGTTCCTTATCCGATCTCTTGGGTAGATGAGGAGAGAGATTGTAGTTCTTGGTTAGGAAATGTATTGCAGCAGGAAGCGTTCCGTAAGATTAATGAGATCGGTGAACGTGTTCGTTTGTCTCAGACTCGTCGTATCCGTCAGGACTGGTACTATCTGCAGAGCAGTGACCATTTCTATTATATGAGTACAAAGCATATGGGACAAGGTGGCTTTAGCCCTTACGATAATCCGTATGATGCATTTAATAACTATATGAATGTTCTTTCCGATTTCATTGTTCGTGTAAATGCGGAATTCCCGGAGAATATAGAGAATGAGGAATTGAATTCATTGCTTTCTACGATTAAGAATCAAGGAGAGGAAATCGAGAGTCTACAGAAAGAATTAGATAAATTAAAAAAGAAGGCGGCGAAGAAATAAGTCGTTAATTGATTTGACTAGACTATTTTTGGAGAGTGACGGGTCCTTTTAGGGACCCGTTATTTTTTGCCTTAGAGATACGGATATAAAAAAAGCGAGATGTTTTTCATCTCGCTTTTTTTATTATATAGATTCTTTGCTATCTGACATATTTACATGATGTAATACCAATTTTCATCACCTCTTCATCCTTTCGTATCTTTACACCTGAGGGAGCTAGATAATTCGTGATGGCTGTTGTAACAACTGTACTTTGACCGTAACTGTTACCTGTGGTCGTTGTCCGTTGAACAGGGATAAGAAGTAAACTCAAATCTTTGTCCGGATTATTCTCCATCTGATATTTTAATAAATTGGCAAGATTCGGGAATGAGTACGTACGAGTAGTCGCATCGTAAGCCTTGGATAGAAACGAGGTTACATTATTGTCTATTTGACTACCCTCAAAGAAACTCTTTACAGAATCCTCCGGCAAGATCAATAAATAAGGAGGAGGAGCCAGCGCATATTGCCAATCTTCTTGCGGCATCGCTTTTAACTCTAGTGGTAAATTATTCACGATACGTTTTCCATGATCGGAGTAATTTCCTGTGTCGGAAGAACGATGCGTGTACAAACGCCGGCAGGAGTCTTAAAAAATGCATAGCTGTCGTTCGGTTGTAGCAATTGACTCATATCCGTATTTTTGAAACGACTTAGCTGAATGACCTCTTTAGTGACGGAGAAAGCTTCCCACGTGGTTATTAAAGAGTCTTTTCCTGCTGTGCTTTTAACCGCATAATTATAATATATCTTAAGGACAGAGCTAGCCACGGACAATATATTACCACTACCGAAGGTAGTTGTTACATAAAGCCCCGGGAAAAACTCATTGAAAGTTTCTTGATTCTTGAATGTACCCGGATTATTAATCGTTTCATCATAAAATTTTTGTCCGAACTCAGTAGGCATTTTAATGCTTACATGAGGGCTGTAACCATCAGAGTTTCTAAGGGAGTCGGATATACTTGTGTTATAAGCTGTATAAGCTTGAGCACCCATTGACTCTTGCATATTGCAATATTGCTTAGGGTCAATATTTGTATAAAAATTCTTTTGTAACGGACTTGTAATTTTAAAGATCTCCGCACGCATAGGCGCCAAGGAGTCTCCTACCCATACACCGTTTTTATTGGAACCATTATAATATATATTGAATTCCACCGAATCAATTTTTCCCTCATAAGGTGTATGCTTAAATTGAAAATCACTCGGACAATAGAATTGGCACATATAATCCGATACAAGGTTACCATACAGCGGATCGTAGAGTTCACCCAACTGGGCGCTAGTAGACCTTGCGTAAATAGAATCTAATTGCACCGTAGTGGCTTGTATCTGGAACGTGTCCATATATACCGCAATTGTATCGTCGCCTGGCTGAATACTTGTTCCTATCGAACTAAAATCATCATTACACCCGGCCAAAATGCTAGCACCAAGGCCAAGTCCAAGTATTAAAAAGCTTGATTTTCATTACTACATTTATTATTTCGTGTTAGAATCCAATACCACGTCGTAGAACTTATTGAACTCGTCCATATAAGTTTCCGGTGACTGATAGGGAAGGAAAGGAGTATCTTTCTTGGCAGAGATATAATCAAGGACTTCTTGATTGATCGTCTCGCTACCTTGGATTACACCATCAGCGAAATCAATCGCTAATTTGGTTAGGCCCACAAAACTTGTATCTGCCTTGATTAACTTCAAGTCAGCTTCTTTGGCTCCGTCCGCCTTCAGTTTTGTCGCGAAATCTTTGTTTAGCGGGTTCTTGAAGTCATCGTTGTAGATCGAATAAACGATTTTCGCATTACGCAGGCACGGGTCATCGGCATACATTCTCTTGATGTAAAGAGCTGTTAACGCTGACATCCAGCCATGGCAATGGATTACATCAGGAATCCAACGCAATTTTTTTACGGTTTCCAATACTCCGCGTACATAGAAGATCGAACGATCGTCATTATCTTCATACTCATTTCCATTCTCATCGCTGACCGTGGATTTCCGTTGGAAGAAATCCTCGTTGTCAATAAAGTAAACCTGCATCCGGGCCGATTGAATGGATGCTACCTTAATGATCAGAGGATGGTCCGTGTCGTCAATAATAAGATTCATACCAGACAGACGGATAACCTCGTGCAACTGGTTGCGGCGCTCGTTGATATTTCCGAATTTTGGCATGAAAGTCCTAATTTCGCGACCACGCTCCTGTATGCCTTGTGGCAGGTTTCTACATATCGTTGCAATCTCTGATTCGGGAAGGTAGGGAGTGATTTCTTGGGCTATAAACAAGATTTTTTTTGCATCCATTCTGTAAACTAGTTTTATAAAGACGCTACAAAGATACGAAAAATTCTTTTATTTACGGTAATTATTTAGTTGCTTTGCACCGTCAATTAAGCATCTATCTGATGAAAATAGTAAACAGTATTAAAGAATTGAAGAGCTTATCTCGCTGAGGCAAAGCGTAATAAGAAACATTGGCTTTGTTCCTACCATGGGAGCACTGCATAATGGACATCTTAGCTTAGTACAACATTGCGTGAAAGACAATGACGTGTGTGTAGTCAGTGTTTTTGTCAATCCAACCCAGTTTAACGACAAGCACGACCTTGGAAACGTATCCTCGTACGTTGGAGGCTGATTGTGTGTTATTAGAATCTGCCGGCTGTGACTATGTATTCGCTCCCTCTGTAGAAGAAATGTATCCGGAGCCAGATACCCGCACATTTGATTTGGGAACGGTATCTGAGGTAATGGAAGGCGCTAAGCGTCCGGGGCATTTTAACGGTGTAGCGCAGGTAGTAAGTAAGTTGTTCTATATCGTAGAGCCGGATAATGCCTATTTCGGTGAAAAGATTTCCAGCAGATCGCTGTGATCCGTGCTATGGTGAAGCAATTGAATATCCCTGTAACGATCAATGCTTGTCCGATCGTTCGTGAGGGCGATGGCTTGGCCTTGAGTAGCCGTAATGTGCGCTTGACACCCGAACAACGTCAAAAAGCTCCGTTAATAGCTCGTACGTTAAAAGAAAGTACTAACTTTGTGCCCGAAAAGAGTGTGCAGGAGGTGATCGACTATGTTGTCAATACGATTAATAGCGATCCAGTCATGGAAGTTGAGTACTACGAGATCGTAGATGGCAATACGATGGAGTCCATCAAGAACTGGTCCGATACGACTTATCCGGTAGGATGTATTACGGTATATTGCGGAGAGGTACGTTTGATCGACAATATGAATGATGATTTGTTTCCTGAATAATCATAAGTTTTATATGGAAAAGAAACAAATACTAATTATAAGTCATACATGTTTATAGAGGTAGTAAAGTCAAAAATTCACCGGGTAACGGTAACGGAAGCTAACTTAAACTATATCGGTAGCATCACTATCGACGAGGATTTGTTGGACGCCGCTAATTTGATCGCGAACGAGAAGGTCTCGATCGTGAATAATAATAACGGAGAACGTTTTGAGACGTATATTATCAAGGGTGAACGTGGCTCGGGAGTGGTTTGCTTGAACGGAGCTGCTGCCCGTAAGGCTCAACCCGGAGATATTATTATCGTTATGTCGTATGCCATGATGGATTTCGAGGAGGCGAAAACATTCAAGCCTTCCGTGGTATTTCCCGATACGGCGACAAATAAGTTGATATAGCAGACGCTAGGCTTTGTAGAGATCTCTAATCATAAGAAAAGCTCGTCGGGATGCGGCGGGCTTTTTTTATCTTCATAAATTTAAGTAATAAGCGAGTTATGTACACGAACAGGAATATATGGAATGTTAGCTACCCGATCTTTTTGAGCTTGTTGGCGCAAAACGTGATAAACGTGACTGATACGGCTTTTCTAGGTAGGGTTGGTGAAGTCGAGTTGGGGGCTTCCGCTATGGGAGGACTTTATTATATCTGCGCTTTTACGATCGCCTTCGGTTTTAGTACGGGATCTCAAATCGTGATTGGCCGTAGAAACGGAGAGGGACGTTATGACCAGATAGGGCCTGTCATGATACAAGGCGTTTTCTTCCTATTGTCGCTGGCTGCTATATTGTTCTTGTTTTCTCGTTTTTTCGCGGGAGACGTGATGCGTGTATTGATTTCTTCGGACGCTATCTTGAATGCCACGGAGGAATTTTTGGATTGGCGTGTGTTTGGCTTCTTCTTCTCTTTCGTGAACGTGATGTTCCGGGCTCTTTTTTATTGGTATTACCCGTACAAAGGTGTTGACATTGAACGCTGTCTTGATGGCAATGACGAATGTCTTACTGGATTATCTTTTGATTTTCGGACATGCCGGATTCCCAAAGATGGGTATTCAAGGGGCGGCTATCGCTTCCGTCATAGCCGAGGCGGTATCGATTCTCTTTTTCGTGGTTTACACGAGACTTACCGTAGATATACGTAAATATGCGCTTAACCAGATTCGTTCTTTCGATTTTGGCTTGTTGAAACGGGTGCTGGATATTTCCGTGTTCACGATGCTGCAATATTTCTTGTCTATCGCTACTTGGTTTATGTTCTTTATCGCTGTGGAGCATTTGGGGCAACGGGAGTTGGCGGTGGCGAATATCGTACGTAGTATTTACGTCGTGATGTTGATTCCCGTTAATTCCTTGGCGACCACGACAAACACGTTCGTGAGTAATAGTATCGGGGCGGGAGCGATCAATCAAGTTATACCGACTATCTGGAAGATCTGTAAGTTATCGTTGGGCATTATGGTCGTGTTTGCCGCTATTGTCAGTTTGATGCCGGGATGGGTCGTGTCTGTTTATACGAATGACGCTTCATTAGTGGCGGCCTCGGTTCCATCCGTCTACGTGATTGTCGGTTCTTTATTGATCGGATCGGTAGCTAATGTGGCGTTCAACGGGGTGTCGGGTACGGGAAATACACGTTCTGCGCTTTTTATGGAAGCGGCGGTATTGATTCTGTATGTGCTTTTTGTATATGTCGCGGGGATGCGTTTACGTTTGCCGGTAGCCGTATGCTTCTTGACAGAGGCTATTTACTATAGTGGATTGCTCGTCGCTAGCGTAATCTATTTAAAGAAAGCCTCTTGGCAAAATAAAAGAATATAAGTATATGAGGGGAAAAAACACGTACGTCTTTTTTTGAACTGTGAATATTGGGAAATTGTTCGTATTTTTGTATTGTAATCAAATAAGAAAGGTAACTCATGTCCACGAAGCAATGTGAAGATATGTTGGTAGGAAAAGGAGTACGGCCTACTGCCGCACGGATCCTTGTCTTGCAAAAATTATCAGAACGAACCAGCCCGGCTTCCCTGTTCGAATTGGAGGCGGAGTTGGAGACGTTGGATAAATCGACCATTTCCCGTTCATTGGCCTTGTTATTGGAACATCATGCGATCCATTCTTTCGAAGATGGTAGTGGCTCTATAAAATATGAGATATGCCAGAGCCGTTCGGAGACATGCCCAGTGGGTGATAGGCATATTCATTTTTTCTGCGAGGTATGCCGTAAAACCTCTTGTTTGAATAATATCAAGATCCCGGTCGCTCAATTGCCGGAAGGATATATAATGGATACCATTAATTATACGGTAAAGGGTGTTTGCCCATTGTGTAATAAGCGACGTTCCTAGAAACCCTGATAATTTGCAATCAAGTTGCAACTCCCTTCTCTTACCTTTGTACCGTAATCAAGAAGTAAATAATTAAAATAGATAAGATTATGAGTACAACATGTGGATGCGAACATTGCCATTCGCACGGAAGTTCCGGTTTATGGATGCCGACGATTTCTTTCGTTTTGTTGGTGATAGGACTTATCGGGAAGTACTCGGGGATAAGTTGGTTTGCTGAGTCTTGGATAGAGGCCATTTGGTTTCTGGTCGCTTTTTTGCCGGTAGGACTTCCTGTTATGCGAGAAGCTTGGGAAGCGGCTTTGCGGAAAGACTTTTTTAGTGAGTTCTCGTTAATGGCGATCGCCTCGATTGGGGCGTTTTGTATTGGGGAGTATCCCGAGGCCGTAGCCGTGATGCTTTTCTATACGGTAGGAGAGAGGTTGCAACTTCTAGCCGTGAATAAAGCCTCGAAGAATATCAGTGACTTGTTAGATGTCCGGCCGGAACGAACGGATGTATGGCGGACGGGTACATATATGAATGTATCTCCGAAGGATGTAAAAGTAGGCGAGCGGGTCGAGGTGAAACCCGGCGGACGTGTGTCTTTGGATGGCGTTTTATTGGAAGCCGAGGCACAGTTCGATACCTCGGCATTAACCGGGGAAAGTATGCCTCGTTCTATCCGTGAGGGTGAGGAGGTGCTTGCCGGAATGATCGTGCAGGGGCAGGCGGTACGTATACAAGTGAATCGGCCGTACGAGCAAAGTGCCTTGGCCCGTATTTTGGCTTTGGTGAAAGATGCCTCGGAGCGGAAAGCGCCGGCGGAATTGTTTATTCGGCGTTTCGCACGGATTTATACCCCAATCGTGATTCTTCTGTCGTTTCTAATCGTGTCGGTTCCTGCTTTGGTAGGGATGGTGACGCCTTCTTTCCAGTATGTTTTCTCGGATTGGTTATATAGGGGATTGGTTTTCTTGGTTATTTCTTGTCCTTGTGCCTTGGTTATAAGTGTTCCGCTCGGATATTTCGGTGGTATAGGCGCCGCTTCTCGTGCCGGGATATTATTTAAGGGCGGTAATTATTTAGATGCGATCACACGGGTAAATACGGTAGCGTTCGATAAGACCGGTACATTGACTACCGGGCGTTTTGAGGTCACAACGGTGGAAAGCACGGAGATCCCGGTTTCTGATCTTTTGAGTATTTTGTTATCAGTAGAGCGGAAAAGTACCCATCCGGTAGCGCAGGCTGTAGTTCGCTATGCGGAAAAACAAGATAGCGTGCCGATGGAAATCACTGACATGCGGGAATTGGCAGGGCATGGTGTCGAGGCTATCGTGAACGGTCGGCAGGTGCTTGTCGGTAACATTCGTTTATTGGCCGAACGTGATATTCCTGTCCCGAAGGAATTATCCGATAGTGTTTCTACCGTGGTGGTTTGTGCGATCGATGGGAAATATGCGGGGCATCTTCTCCTTTCGGATACCTTGAAGAAGGATGCCGTGGATGCGATTCGTCGGTTAAAGGATTTGGATGTTAAAGATATTTGCTTGTTGTCCGGGGATAAGCAAGAGATCGTGAATCAATTCGCTGAGCGTTTGGGTGTCGATAAAGCGTATGGTAATCTGCTGCCGGAGGATAAAGCCGCTTATATAGAGCGATTAACGGCGGAGCCGGATAAGTCGGTTGCCTTTGTGGGCGATGGGATGAACGATGCGCCGGTACTGGCTTTAAGTGATGTCGGTATTGCGATGGGTGGATTGGGATCGGATGCGGCCATCGAGAGCGCGGACGTGGTTATCCAAACGGACCAGCCCTCTAAAGTAGCGGAAGCTATTTCTATCGGACGTGCTACCCGGAATATCGTCCGTCAGAATATCGTGGGATCTATTGGCGTGAAGGTGATAGTCCTTGTGGCGGGAGCCTTCGGTTTTGCCACGCTTTGGGAAGCTGTTTTTGCGGATGTAGGTGTATCTTTGCTGGCGGTTCTTAATTCGATCCGTATACTAAAACGTTGAGAAGTGAAGAATTTCGAGATCGCTTTCATCGCATACTCATCTCTTTTTCGTACCTTTGCCCCTTAATCCAGTAGAAAATAATATAAATACACATACGAATTATGTTTGAGAACTTAAGCGAAAGGTTAGACAGATCGTTTAAACTGTTGAAGGGCGAAGGCAAGATTACCGAGATCAATGTGGCGGAAACATTGAAGGATGTGCGTAAAGCGTTGTTGGATGCCGACGTCAATTATAAAGTAGCCAAAGAGTTTTACCGATACGGTAAAGGCGAAGAGCATTAGGACAGAATGTGCTTACATCGGTTAAGCCTAGTCAGTTAATGGTCAAGATTGTGCACGATGAGTTGGCAGCTTGATGGGAGGTACGGCAGTCGACGTGAATTTGCAGGGAAATCCCGCCATTATATTGATGTCCGGTTTGCAAGGTTCCGGTAAGACGACTTTCACAGGTAAACTAGCGTCTTTATTAAAGACTAAGAAAAATAAGAAGCCATTATTAGCAGCTTGTGACGTGTATCGTCCGGCAGCTATCGAGCAGTTGCGTGTAGTCGGAGAGCAGGTAGGTGTTCCGGTATACATGGAATTGGAGAATAAGAATCCGGTGGAGATCGCGATGAACGCTATCCGCGAGGCACGTGCGAAAGGCAATGATGTCGTGATCGTGGATACCGCCGGTCGTTTGGCTATTGACGAGCAGATGATGAAAGAGATCGCCGCTATCAAGAGCGCTATCCAGCCGGATGAGACCTTGTTCGTGGTAGATGCCATGACTGGTCAGGATGCTGTCAACACCGCGAGGGAATTCAATGAGCGGCTCGATTCTGACGGCGTTGTACTGACGAAGCTCGACGGTGATACTCGTGGTGGTGCCGCTTTGTCTATCCGAACGGTGGTTGATAAGCCGATCAAGTTCGTCGGAACGGGCGAGAAGATGGATGCTTTGGATATCTTCCACCCTGAACGTATGGCAGACCGTATCCTAGGTATGGGTGATATCGTGTCTTTGGTGGAACGTGCGCAAGAGCAATATGACGAGGAAGAAGCGAAACGTTTGCAGAAGAAGATCGCTAAGAACCAGTTCGATTTTAACGACTTTATCTCCCAGATCCAACAGATCAAGAAGATGGGTAACTTGAAAGAGTTGGCATCCATGATCCCGGGTGTAGGAAAGGCATTGAAAGATGTGGATATCGATGATAACGCGTTCAAGAGTATCGAGGCTATCATTTATTCGATGACTCCGGATGAGCGCAGCAACCCGGCTATCTTGAATGGCTCACGCCGTCAGCGTATTGCCAAAGGTAGCGGTACGACGATCCAGGAAGTGAACAAGCTGATCAAGCAATTCGATGAAACGCGCAAGATGATGCGTATGCTTACTTCCGCGAAGTCGGGGAAGATGAAGCTACCTTCGATGAAGCCCTCGTTCAGACGTTAATTAACAGGAGACAATCAATAATATGGAAGAACAACATTATCAATTGCTGGATGGTAAGGCCGTTTCCGCTCAGATGAAGAAGGAGATGGCGGAGGAGGTGGCCCAGATCAAGGCTACCGGTGGTAAAATCCCTCACTTGGCTGCTATTTTGGTGGGCCATGACGGTGGTAGCGAGACTTATGTGGCTAGTAAAGTCAAGACTTGTCAGGAGATTGGTTTTAAGTCTACCTTAATTCGCTTTGAGGAGGATGTTACGGAGGAAGAATTGCTTCGTAAGGTCGATGAGTTAAATAATGATCCGGATGTGGATGGCTTTATCGTACAGCTCCCGCTTCCGAAACATATATCCGAGCAGAAGGTGATTGAGGCGATCGATTATCGTAAAGACGTGGACGGTTTCCATCCGATTAACGTGGGACGTATGTCTATCGGTTTGCCTTGTTTCGTATCGGCTACGCCTGCCGGTATCTTGGAATTATTGAAGCGTTATCATATCGAGACGCAAGGAAAGCATTGCGTGGTTCTGGGTCGTAGTAATATCGTGGGCAAGCCGATGGCTACTTTGATGATGCAGAAAGCCTATCCGGGCGATTGTACGGTTACTGTTTGCCACAGTCGTTCCGAGAACCTGAAGGAAATGTGCTTGTCTGCTGATATTATTATTGTGGCATTGGGTGTTCCTGAATTCTTGAAAGGGGATATGGTGAAGGAAGGCGCCGTGATCGTTGACGTGGGAACAACCCGTATGCCAAGCAGCATAACCAAGAGCGGATTTAAGTTAACGGGAGATGTCTTGTTTAACGAGGTCGCTCCTAAATGTTCCTATATCACTCCGGTTCCGGGTGGCGTAGGGCCTATGACAATCATTTCTTTGATGCGTAACACATTGTTAGCGGGAAAGAAAGCGATCTATAAGTAAGTGGATGGATAAAAAAGTTCGCAAAAGGTTTGTGTAATCAGAATTTATACCTATCTTTGCGCCGTCTTAAAGGGGGAATCCTTTGAAAGGCGGATATGGTGAGAGTAGCTCAGTTGGTTAGAGCATCGGATTGTGGTTCCGAGGGTCGTGGGTTCGAGCCCCATCTTTCACCCATTGTGGTTTTTTAGATAAAAATCTTGTTATGAATAAAACAAGGTTTTATGAACCAAGGCGTCTGTGAAGAATGAAAGGTTTTTTTTATATGGTGAGAGTAGCTCAGTTGGTTAGAGCATCGGATTGTGGTTCCGAGGGTCGTGGGTTCGAGCCCCATCTTTCACCCTAGAATGAGAAAAGGATATGTCTATTAGGGCATATCCTTTTTCTATTTCTTATAATGGGCATTGTAAGTCTTTTATGATGCCCATCATAAGGAGCTTACAATAGGCATTGTAAACTCCTTATAATAGCGATCGTGTTGACCTACTCTTCGGTATATAAACCTTCCCTTGATAATTGCTTATCCAGATTCGCTACACCGAGGGCTATGATAGCGGTAACCGTAGCCGTATGTTCTTGGTATTCGGGGATGTTCTTTGTGTATAAATCCCGTTCCGTATGCCAGATTTCGCCGTAATCAAAATCATATCCTTTGAAATCCTCTGTGGTGAAACCTAATGTGGGGACACCTTCGATGGCGAAAACTGATGCGTCTGTTCCCCCCATGCGTGTCGGGCGTTTACGGGGTTCACGAACTTTTACCTCGAAAGGATAGTCCGGACGGATTTTTTGGATGGGTTCGCTGATCTTCACGAAATCATCATACATGGCTTGAGGGACGGAGATACCGACAGGAGGTTCCGGGCCACCGTCACGATTGAACAAATTAGCGATTTTGGGTAATTTATCCTTATGCGCTTTCACCCAAGCTTGTGCTCCTAATAAGCCAAATTCCTCACCGGCGAATCCGATAAATAAGATCGTGCGCTTAGGCTTGGCTCCGGATTTGGCGATCATGCGAGCGGCTTCCATCATCGGTCCGATTCCAGTACCGCAATCGATGCCTCCGGTAGCCACGTCGAAAGCATCTAGGTGACCGCTGATAATTACATATTCGTCCGGGTATTTGCTGCCTTTGATAGACGCTACGACATTATGGTATTTAACCGGGCCTAATTTAAAATGATTACGAATATCGAACTCTAGTTCGAATGTACGTCTCTCTTTCACCATTTGTTCGATGATCGCGAATTGATGCTCGTCTAATTTGATATCCGGAAGTTCCGGCAGATTGTCGAAGTTCGTATTCGGGTCGTTCATCATTTTCCGGTCGTATAACGCACGGATAGGTACGGTGGAGGATTGGATAAAACCTAAAGCTCCGGCCTCGCACATTTCCTTATAATATAATCCGGGAATTCTTTATAAGGCAACATCTCGTTTTTCCCCCGTTTTCCCAGTTGCGGCGTCTTAGATCATTGTTTTTCTTCATGATCTCGTTGTTCTCTTTCTTGATCTCCGCACGGATGGAATCTCCCGAGGCGGAGCGGTCGATAGGCCAACCTACATTTTTCCCTGAGATAAGAACCCAAGCACCATTCAATCTTCCTTTGATTTGCTGGAACTCCTCGTCGTTACGAGGCTCCATCACCGCATGCCCACGTTGCACGCCTTTCGTTCCGGAAGTGTAGGAAGGGGTGGCGAAATGCAGGATCATTCCGTTGTCGCTCAACAAGCGTCCGAACCAAGGTCCTCGATTAAAGCCGACAGGGACGGTACCGGCCTCTTCTAATTGGACATCGAGTCCCCAACTCTTAAACTCACGCACCATCCACTCGGCGGCGTTCTCATAAGCGTCGGAACCGATTAAACGTCCGCCAAAGCGGTTCGTAAGGATATCCAGCTGATGCATCACTTGATTATCGTTCTGACCCATCTCGATGATTTTTTTACGGCAGCGTCCTGAGCTGGTACAGGGGAGACTGTCATGCAGGCTAATGCCGCACAAACAAGTAAGATTTTTCTCATAAAGTAGTGTTTATTTCATTGATATGACTGTTTATTATTCAGTGTATGCAAATAAAGGAATAAATTTTGACTTATTGCAAATGAAATGGCAGTTTCTTTTATAACTTTGCGAAGTAAACAGATGGCGAATGAAAACAATGCGTAGCTTGAAGTGGTTAAGACCCCTCTTGGTAGTACTCTTTATGAGTTACTACGTGGGTGGCACGGCCTTTACCCATACGCATCATTTCCTAAACTCTAGTATCACTCACTCTCATCCCTATCTGCCGGGAGCCGACGGCTTGCCTCATCATGAGCATAGTACGGTAGCGTTTAATACGATTGAAGAGCTGACCGAATTGTGTCTGGAGTTAATTCCGTACTTACCTTTGGTTATGGCTTGGGCGCTTTTGATGGTAGTGCTCGTCTTTCTAAAGAAAGAGGTTGTCTTGCGTCTTGTGCGGCGTGGCGAATCCCGTGCGCCTCCCTCGTTTGGTATAGTAGTTTGAATCAAGCATTAGAATCACTTTTTATACTAAACATTTTACGCATCTTATATGAAATCTATATTTTTACTATTGCTTCCAGCGATAGTACTATGCTCTTGCCATACCCAAAAGCAAGAGGATGAGTCTGCGCATGCCGTAACACTCAAAGGGGATATTATACATATCGGTTCCGAATCTCCTGTTTTATCCAAGTTGACAAAGGAAACGGTTAAACGGGAACCTTACCGTATGGAGTTTACCACCTCGGGGGTCGTACAGGCGATTCCTTCTAATTACGCAGAGGTGGCTTCACCGGTAAGCGGGCGAATTACGAAATCGTTCGTTCGCTTAGGGCAGAAAGTGGCCCCGGGTAGTCCGATCTTCGAGATTAGCGCTCCCGCTGTTTATGAGGCGGGGAAATCTTATTACCAAGCTCGCCAAGAGATGGAACTGGCTTTGAAAAGCTTGAATCGGGAGAAAGACTTGATGAAAAACAAGGTTGGTGTCCAAAAGGAATTGGAAGAGGCCGAGGTGAATTACGAGTTAAAGAAAAAGACTATGAGAATATGGTAGCCGCATTGAAAGTCTTTCAGATTAATCCGGATGAAATGGCTTTGGGGCAACCATTGATCGTTCGCTCGCCTATAGCCGGTGAGGTCGTGAAAGATCGGATCGTAATCGGGCAATATATGAAAGAGGACGCCGAGCCTGTAGCTGTCATCGCCGATTTGAGCAAGGTATGGGTGGTCGCCCATGTAAAAGAGAAGGATTTGAGTTTAATACAGGCTTTGGATGAGGTGGAAATCCGGTTGGTAGCCATGCCGGATAAACCGATATCGGGAAAGATTTATCACATCAGCGAGATGCTGGACCCCGATACCCGTTCGGTGGAGGTCTTGATCGAGTGCGATAACAGTACCCGTTTGATGAAGCCGGAGATGTACGGCACGGTCAAGCTGAGCGACCGTGAGGCGGAGGTGATCCGTATACCTACTTCCGCTATCTTGCAGGAAGAGGAGAACATGTACGTATTGGTGGAATTGGGGAATAACGATTACCGGAAACAAAAGATCGAGACCGGCCATACTGAAGATGGCAAGACGGTGGTTTTATCCGGCTTGAACGTAGGTGACGAGATCGTAGTTACGGGAGCGTTTTATTTACTTGACGCACGCTAACGGATTATGAAAAGGATTATTTACTTGGCGATACATCGGCGAGGACTGATGTTCGTGTTATTTCTGTTCTTAGCGATCGTTGGTTATTATTCTTGGACGCGGTTGGCGATAGATGCTTATCCGGATATCGCCGATACCACCGTGCAAGTCGTGACGCAGGTTCCCGGATTGGCCGCCGAGGAGATCGAGCAACAAATCAGTATTCCGATCGAGCGGGCTATGAATGGTCTGCCGGGATTAAACGTAATGCGTAGCAAGAATACGTTTGGTTTATCTACGGTCGTATTGGTTTTTGATGATGGTATTGAGGATTATTGGGCCCGGCAACGTGTACAAGAGCGGTTGGTAGACGTGGAGCTTCCTTATAATGCGGTTCCCGGCTTAAATCCTTTGACTTCGCCGACGGGAGAGATCTTTCGTTATGTGGTGGAAAGTGACCGTTTAGACTTGAGGGAGTTGACCGATTTGCATAAATGGGTAATTATTCCGAGACTGAAACAGGTTACGGGTGTAGCGGATGTAAGTAATTACGGCGGTATCACTACCCAATATCAGATCGAGGTGAACCCTTATAAGATGGAGCAATACGACATTACCTTAGGGGATATTACGGAAAAGATAGAGAAGAATAACGTGAACGCCGGTGGTAGTATGTTAAGCCGGGGGGATTTGAGTTATGTGATCCGTGGAATCGGTCTGGTTAAGGACTTGGAAGACTTGGGGCATATCGTGATCAAGACAGTGAATGGTGTCCCGGTCTACTTGAATGATATCGGTAAACTGAAATACGGAAACTTGGAGCGTAAGGGCGTTTTAGGTTTTACGGACGATACCCGTGATTACTCCGATGGCGTGGAAGGTATCGTACAAATGCTCAGGGGGGAGAATCCGTCCCGGGTGTTGGATGATGTGCATAAGGCGGTAGACGAACTAAATAACGAGACACTTCCCGAGGGAACCCGTATCCATCCGTTTATGGATCGTACGGATTTGGTTAATACGACCTTGCATACCGTATCGCATACGTTGTTCGAGGGTATGGTATTGGTTGTCTTAGTACTGATCTTATTCTTGGGGAGTTGGCGTGGCGCTTTGTTGGTGGCCTTAACCATTCCCTTGTCTCTATTGATTGCCTTTATCTTGATGCATGTTACGAATATTCCTGCGAACCTACTTTCCTTAGGCGCTATAGACTTCGGTATTTTGGTAGACGGAGCGATCGTGATGATGGAGACGGTCTTGAAGAAAAGGGAACGGCATCCGGATGAGGTATTGACGGAAGATTCGATCTTGCGCCGTACGACTGAGGTGGCTCGCCCGATCTTTTCTCTACATTAATTATTATAACAGCCTATCTTCCTTTGTTCGCTTTTTGAGCATATTGAGAAGAAATTGTTTACGCCGATGGCTTATACCGTAGGGTATGCTTTGCTGGGCGCTTTGTGTGTGGCCTTGTTCTTGATTCCGGGATTGGCCTTTTATGCGTATCGTAAGCCGGGAAAGATTTACCATAATCGTTGGTTGGAGAAACTTTCCACGGCTTATCATTCACAAATTGTCCGATTGATGGAGAAGCCAAGACGGGTTATTGTACCGTTACTGGCGATATTGCTGGGAGCGGGGATTTTAAGTTATACCGTAGGAAAAGACTTCTTGCCTCCGTTGGATGAGGGGGCGATCTGGATACAGGTACAGCTTCCTCCGGGTATTTCCATTGAGAAATCGAAGGAGATGGGGGCGGAGCTTCGGAAGACTTTGAAAGAGTTTAAGGAAGTCTCATATGTAATGACTCAAGTCGGTCGCGATGATGAGGGGGCGGAAGCGTTCTCACTCTCTCATGTGGAGTGTGGCGTGGGATTGAAACCCTATAGTACATGGAAATTCGGTAAGACGAAAGCGGATCTGATCGAGGAAATGGCGGCTAAGTTGGAGACCATGCCCGGCTACTCGGTCGGTTTCTCCCAGCCGATCATCGATATGGTGATGGATCAGATCGCCGGGGCTCATAGTGATTTGGCGCTGAAGATTTATAGCGATGATATTACGGAAAGTCGCCATATCGCAGATCAAGTCGCTAATGTGTTGAAGGAAATACCGGGTGCTGCCGACGTAGCGGTAGATCAAGAGCCTCCGTTGCCGCAATTGCAGATTATTGCGGATCGTGCCCGTATCGCCCAGTATGGCTTGAACGTGTCGGATGTGGCTGATTTGATTGAGTTAGCGATCGGTGGAGCTTCTATTTCCCAGATATTTGTCGGAAGTAAAAGTTATGACGTGATTTGTCGTTTCGATGACGCTAGCCGCAATTCTCCCGAACGTATCGGAAATCTATTGCTGACTACCGGTTCCGGAACAAAGATTCCTCTTTCGCAAGTAGCGGAGATTAAGATGACAACTGGTGCCAGTACGATTACCCGTGAGATGAATAAGCGGCACTTGACGGTACGGGTTAATTTACGTGGCGTGGACTTGACGGCGTTCTTGAATAAGGCAAATGCGTTGATCGATAAAGAGGTGAAATACGATCATGATTCCGTGCATTTGAAATGGGCCGGACAGTTCGAGAACCAGCATCGTGCGTATGCCCGTTTGGGGGCTGTGGTTCCTTTGGCGTTGGGGCTGATGCTGCTTTTGTTGTTTGCGGCTTGCGGTAAATTCCGGCAGGCGGCTTTGATGATGAGTGTCGTTCCCTTGGCTTTGTTTGGTGGTATGTTGGCGTTGAATGTGCGGGGAATGACATTGAATGTCTCCTCGGCGGTTGGTTTTATCGCCTTGGTCGGTGTCGCTATCCAAAATGGCGTGATCATGATTTCCCATATCAATAACTTACGTACGAGGGAGCGGGATTTGAAAGATGCGGTGATAACGGGAACCAAGCACCGTTTCCGTCCGATCTTGATGACGGCTACGGTTGCGGTCTTGGGATTGCTTCCTGCCTCTGTCAGTACGGGGATCGGTTCGGACGTGCAGCGTCCCTTGGCTACGGTAATCGTTTACGGGCTTTTATTTGCTACGGTAATCACGCTTTATGTGCTTCCCGCTTTATACTATATGATCGAGAAGCATTATGAGGGGAAGGATTTGACGCCGGTATCGGAGGAAAAAGAGCTGCACGCTTAATCCGGCGGTGGAATTAAAAAGATGTACTATGTTTAGATTAGAAGATATGAAGAAATATATAATCCTGTCGTTACTCTGCGGATGCTTATCTGCGAATGCCCAGACCATGGTTCCGCTTACGTATCGGCAATATATGGAGCGGGTTGCGGAAGGTAACCTTGAGTATGCGTCGGAGAAATTGAATGTGCCGGCCGCTAAGGCCGAGGTAACGGCGGCAAAGGTGTTTAACGATCCGAACCTTTCCGTGTCTTATTTCAATAATGAGAATAATTCCTTGCAAATGGGAGAAGGTGTTGAAGTAGAACTGAGCAAAACTTTCTCTTTTGGAAAACGGGGTGCGAATATCTCATTGGCACGTAGCGAGAGTGAGTTGACCGAGGCTTTGTTGGCCGATTATTTCCGGAATCTCCGGGCAGACGCTACGATTGCTTATATGGAAGCCTTGAAGCAACATGAGTTGTATAAGGTAAAGGAGAATGCCTATGAGAATATCCGGACATTGGCGGAGAGCGACAGTATCCGTTTCTCATTGGGGCAAATCCGTGAGGTGGATGCTACGCAGAGCCGGGTAGAGGCCGGGGTCTTACGAAACGAGTTGCTGCAAGCCGGAGCGGAATTAAAGAATGCTTTCTCGAACTTAAACTTCTTGACGGGGACTTTCAGTACGGATACTTTATTTCACCCAGAGGCTGAGTTACGTACGGAGCCTCGGGATTTTATTCTTGCTGACTTAATCACGGCGGCAAGCGAGGGGCGTACGGATTTGGTAGCCGCCTTAAAAAACAAGGAAGTGGCCGCTAGAGCCTTGAAAGTAGCTCGTCGGGAGCGGAATACGGATGTGGATTTGTCTATCGCCGTAAGCCGTAATGCCCGGGTTTATAATGAGGAAGCCCCGGCACCTCCTTTTACCGGAGTGACGGCAGGTATCGCTGTTCCTTTGAAATTCTCTAATTTCAATAAGGGGACGGTTCGTGCCGCTCGTTATCGGGAGCAACAAGCGGAAGCGCAATATAAGCAGGCTCTTTTGCAAGTACAGACGGAGGTGATGCAGGCATATCGTAATTATCAATCTTTCGCCGAGCAAGTTAATCATTATGAGGATGGGCTTTTAAGGCAAGCTCGTGAGGTGATGGATGGCAAGATTTACAGCTATAATAGGGGGAAGTCTCTTTGTTGGAAGTCTTGGACGCCCAGCGTACTTACGATGAGGTACAAGCTCAGTATATTGAGACGCTGTTTAATTACAGCTCAGCCTTGGTCGAATTAGAACGTTCGACGGGTATTTGGGATATTGAGATTTGATTTGCGCTATAATTCAGAAAAGTAACAAGGGATAAATTGTAAGACGCTTACATTTCTATCCCTTGTTATTTTATCTGAATAAATCCATCAGTTTATCCGGTGATTGCCTAGTATCGAATATCTGATATTTCAGTAAATGATTCTTCTGCATGTTTAGACCATTGGATTTCTTTTACCATGAAGCCAACTTTTTTTGTAGTTTTTTCTTCAGCGCTTTTTGCGTACAATAATCCCCATTGTTGAAATCTACTTCAGATTCAGCTATCTTACAAGTTAATTCAGCCTCGTCTGGTGCCCAAGGATAAAGACTCTCCTTTTGCTTGGCAAGGCATAGACGTTTTATATAGGTCTCCACTTTCGATAATCTTTCCTCATCCATGCCTTTTATCAAGTCATAGAGATATTCTTTCCGTAAATTTAATTCCATCGTTGTCATAACGATTTGTTTTTTAGGTTTCTTAAACTAGACAAAGATAGCGTATATATTTGGATATTATGTATTTTTGCATCTAAAAAATGAGCGCATGATATTCTACTTTACAGGGACAGGAAACTCCCGTTGGGTTGCGGAAGCGTTAGGAACGGCTTTCGATGAGCCGTTGGTTTCCATTGCCGATGCGTTGAATGAGGGTAAGGATGAGAATGTTTATCCATTGAGGGAGAGGGAGAAAGTGTTTTTGTGTTTCCTGTCCATTCTTGGGGGCCGGCTGTATTGGTGTCCCGTTTTATTTCCCGGTTGATCCTGTCTGGATATAAAGGGCAAGAGGTTTATTTCGTCTGTACTTGTGGTGATGATTGTGGATATACGGATCGGATCATGCGGAGCACCTTGGCGAGACGGGGAATTACCTTAACCGGAGGATTCTCTATACAAATGCCGAACAATTATATCTTAATGCCCGGCTTCGACGTGGATAGTAAGGAGGTAGAGACTGAAAAACTGAAAAAAGCACCGGAACGTGTAGACGAGATCGTAGAGGCGATCCGGCAGAAGAAAAATCCCTCTTTGTATTGTGCGGGAAGTGCCCCTCTTTTGAAGAGCTATATGGTCTATCCGTTATTTACTCACTTTGCGATAGGCAGCAACCGATTTTATGCTACGGATACCTGTATCTCTTGCGGTATCTGTGCGAAGGTCTGTCCGACCGGTACGATTTCCCTGTCGGGTGACGGAAAACCGGAATGGGCTGATACTTGCGTTCAGTGCGTTGCCTGTATTCATCGTTGTCCGGTGCGTGCGATAGAATATGGGACGATCTCGTTGAAAAAGGGACGTTATCATCACCCAGAGTTTAAGTAATCAATAAATAGAATAGAGAAATGAAGCAATTTTGTATGATGGCGCTTGCCGGCCTTTTGGTGGTTGGTTGCCAAGAAGTTCCAAAAGGATATGTTATCAATGGCGAGGTAGAGAATATGCCCGACGGCAAGATTTACTTGAAGTCATTCCGTAATAAAATGTTCTTTGACGTGGATACGGCAGAGGTAAAAGACGGGAAATTCACCTTTAAGGGTGAGGTAGATCAGCCTTTACTTTTTGGTTTGGCAACCGAGAATATGAACTATCCGGTTCAGCTCTTCTTGGAGAATACGGATATGAATGTCAAGATCGGGAATGACAGGGGAGACCATCACCGTACGGAACTCGCCGGTGAATGATGTCTTTCAAGAAAATGCGGAGAAGGTATTTGAGGAAGGGTATGATATTGACAGTTTGATTTCGAAATATCCGGATTCTCCGGCGGCGGCGTTCTATCTATATCGTTATTTTACCTACCAATTATCTTTGGATGATTTGAAGGCGACTCGTGCGAAGATTTCCCCGGCATTGGCGAATAGTCCTTATGTGAAGGACTTGGACGGTATTATCAAGCAATTAGAACACGTACAGATCGGACAAGTCGCTCCGGAGTTTTCCTTGCCGGATACTGCAGGAGTTTCTGTGTCATTGTCGGACTTTAGGGGAAAATATGTGTTATTGGATTTTTGGGCCTCTTGGTGTCCCCCGTGTCGCAAGGAAAACCCTAACGTGGTAAATGCCTTCCAGCAATATAAGGATAAGAACTTTACGATCGTAGGTATATCCTTGGACAAGGATAAGGCTAAATGGCAGAAAGCGATTGCAGACGATCATCTGACTTGGGCTCACGTTTCCGACTTGAAATATTGGGATTCTGAGATCCCTGCTCTTTATGGGGTACGAGGTATTCCGGCAAATGTGTTATTGGATCCGAATGGGGTGATCATCGCCAAGAATATCACTGGAGAAGACTTACAGAATACCTTGAAGGAAGTGATTAAATAAGGATACGTTACTGCAACCCGCCTTGCAGTAGTGCTGCAAAGCCGTTGCAGTAGTATAAACAAAGGGAGTGTATTGGATTAAGCCTAATACACTCCCTTTGTTATGGATAAGTTATGGCTTTTCTTTATTTAAGCGGAATAAGGGTAAAGCCCCAGTTGTATTCCCGGTTTGCGGGTAATGTATAAGCTGGTTCCGGACGTGAACCCCAGCTATCATAACCTGCTACACCTTGTTGTTTCAAGTCGACGCAAACTTCAACGAAGTCGCGAGGCGTGATATTGTTGATATGATGCTGGCGACGTAATACGTTCTTTGCTGCGGCTTCATCATGGTTCGCTACTTGCTCTGGTGTGAAATTACTCCATTGACGGGGTAGCCCAGTTGCTTCCTCGTCATCGAAATCCTCTATGGAATTACGCAAAGCGTTAAATCCAATCGTATTATCCGCTTGGATCAACAAGCCTTTCTTGCCGGTACTAAGTGATACCCAACGAGTGTCGGTATGATGACCGTTTTCCTGCGGGCGTACATATGGGAAATATAATTCCTCGGCTGTAGATTTATATAAGCCGACCATACTACCGGCGTTTCTATCCAAGTAGTTCTCAGCAGGTCCTCGTCCGAAATATTCCACTTGATTCATGCTTGCCGGTAAGCGGAAGCGAACACCGATACGGGGAACATTCAATTTGGAAGCCTCTTTACGGGCGGCGTCACGTCCCGGAGTGAAAGTTGCCGTGCGAGTAGCTTCCGATACCTCGGTTTGGGCGGCATCCATATCCGTGGATGTGAAACGGGCGGCCACATTTACGGCTCCGCTTGGATAGATCGTATAATTAACAATGTATAGATTTCCTGCCGGCAATAAATAGTTCACGTTAACCACGGCGTTATTGCCATCCATAGTGACGGTAGCGTCTGTCACGTTGAAGTTCTTGCTGCTTTCCTTCCAGACTTGCAAGCGTTTTGGCATACCGTTTCCGTAATCGTTATCGGTCGGCGCACGCCAGAAGTTCGGTTGGATACCGAAACCCTCGCTGAAATATTCCGTACCATCCACTTTATAAGAAGTAACGATTCCTGTCTTCCTGTTAAACACGAAGTTTACCTTTGAGGAGGATGCCGATAAGTTATCTCCATTTGTCGAAACCGTTAATTTAGGGCCGCTGGTCTTAAACGCCTTCTTGGGGCTTTCGATCGGTAAGCGGAATTGATCGCAAGCGATTTCGTGTCCGATAGGGATTAACGGCTCTTTTTTTCTACGGTCGTTACGTTGAAGTTTACGAAATATTCCGTACCGGCTTGTGGCTTTAAGTTGCCTACGGGAACCGTAAATTCCTTAGAAGCTTGGGGTTCTATGTCCAAAGAGACTTTACCGGAGCGTACAACTTTATTATTGGCTGTTACGCTATAGTGGACCATATATTTCTTTAGATTCGTGAAATAAAAACGGTTCGTGACGCGGAATAAACCGTTCGCTAAATCGATCGCCTCAAACCCGATATTTTGATGGGCGTATTTAACCTCTGCCATAGCGGGATGCGGGGTACGATCCGGGTTTACTATACCGTTGCAAAGGAAGTTTCCGTCACTAGGGGCGTTTACTCCATAGTCACCACCATAGGTATAATACTCACGTCCATTCTTATCTTTTTCCAAGATACCTTGGTCCACCCAGTCCCAGATGAATCCGCCTTGCAGGTTCGGGTATTTATAGATAGCTTTCCATTGATCCCATAAGTTGCCGGAAGAGTTTCCCATCGCATGTGAATACTCCGAAGGAGCTACCGGACGATCACTACCCTTACGCCCGATTTCCTCTAGCCATTCAGCGCTCGGGTATTGAGGTACGTACATATCCGTATTCCATTCCCAAAGGGCACGTTCATAGTTCACCGGACGATTCATGCTATTTATTTCCTTGTCTTTCAGATATAAATAAGTTTGATAGAAGTTGTATCCGTTTCCAGCCTCGTTTCCGAGTGACCAGAAAGTAACGCTCGGATAATTCTTGTTTCGTTCGTACATATTCATCGTACGGTCCATATGCGGGATCAGCCATTCCGGATTATTACCCAAAGTGCCGCCTTTTTTTCAGGCTGTAATACATACCGTGAGACTCGATATTCGCTTCATCGTAAACATACAATCCGTATTCGTCGCAGAGTTCATAGAATTTACGGTCTTGCGGATAGTGGCATAGGCGGACAGCGTTGATATTGTTTTGCTTCATCAGCTCGAAATCCTTACGCATGAGTTCCTCGGTTACGTAATGTCCGGTTTCCGGGTTATGCTCATGAATATTGACACCCTTGAACTTAACCGGTTGCCCATTGAACAATAAGACCGTATAAGGTTTTCCGTCTTCCGCTACTTGGTCAATTTGCTTCATCTCGAACCGGCGGAAACCAACGTTGAATGGAACTACCTCGATTACCTTACCCTCTTCTTTTATCGTCATCAATAATTTGTATAGATTCGGATGCTCGGCACTCCAAGGGGCTACGTTCTTTAAATCATACTCGAAAGATACTGTTTGAGGACTTGCAGGACTTACCCATATATCATTAGCCTCGGAGGTCACAAGATTACCTTTTGCGTCCAAAAGCTCATATCCGACATTTAAATTTTTCGTTTCTTGGGTATGATTCTTTAAGTCTACCGCCAGTTTGAAGATTCCATTCGTATACGTATCGTCCAAGGTTGAGACGACACGGAAATCTTGAATACTGGCCTTGGGTTGAGACCAAAGGAATACGTCACGTTCGATACCGCTCATTCTCCAGAAATCCTGACATTCCAAATAAGAACCGGTGCTCCAACGGAATATCTTTAATGTAAGCACATTCTTTCCGGGTTGCAGGTATTTATTGATCAGGAACTCGGCGGGATTTTTGGAATCCTCGCTATAACCCACTTCTTTCCCGTTTAAATATACGTAAAGGCCGGATTTAGCTCCGCCGATGTGTAAATAAATATCCCGGTTATCCCAACTTGCGGGTATCTCGATGTCTCTGCGGTATACGCCAACCGGATTCGCTTCCGGCAATAACGGAGGTTGGGGATTTCTTGGTTTAAACTCGTAACCATGATTCGTATAAATGGCTACGCCATGTCCTTGTACTTCCCAGTTTCCGGGAACGGTTATATCATCCCATGAAGAGGTATTAACGGAAGGATCTGTGATATTTTGAGGAAGATCTTTGTAAGAGTCGACAAAGAAAAATTTCCAAGTACCGTTTAATAGGAAATAGTACGGGCTTTTCTCAAATCGAGAGGTGAGGGCGGTTTCTCGGTCTGCATAACTCATGAAGGAGCTTCTGGGTTTTTCCTTGTTTACGGCTACGACTTGAATGGCTTGCCAATAAGGTTTTACGGGTTGGGGTGAAGAACCGTCCGCATAAGCCATTCCGGAAATAAGGCAACCTAATGCTCCGGAAAGCATCATTTTTTTGATAGAGTTCATATTCATCGTATTTTATTTAGATTAGCACTGGGGAATTGAAAATTGAGAATTGAGAATTAGAAGTGACTCTACGTAATTTTCAATTCTCAATTCTCAATTTTCAATTATTTAGCTGCATAGTAAGAATATCCGTCAGCTACCTGTTGGAAAGCTAAAACACCTGCTTGGTTTAGCTCGACATTCATTTCCTTGCCATCGGGTAAATACATGACAACTTCGTCATCACCATTGAATTTTAATAATTTTGTGCTTTCTCCGTTAGCTTCTACATTCCAGCTTTGGTCAGCCTCGTTGAAAACTAAGTCAACCGCTTTCTCATCGCCTTCCTTTTGGATATGGTATCCATCAACTTTTGTTTCTACGGTATAAACGCCGTCTTTACCATCGATTGTTTTAACGTTACCTACATCCGCTACAGGATTACTTCCGCTCCAAAATTCGATAGAGTTGATCACAAGGACATCAGCCAAAGCGGAAATCTCGTAAACCGGGACAATCCAGAAAGCAATGAACACTAGCTCATTAACAAACTTACTGTCGATGCTTCTATTCCACGTTAAAAGTTTGTTTGTTAAACCAAAAGATCCTATACAGGACGAAAATAGGATACTACTTGCCACCGTAGTCGCTAGTAATAAAGTTAAGCTTTTCTTTTTCATAATTTAATAATTAGTTATTACAAGTGACGAAGATAACAACTTTTTCATGATAAATAGTGGTTATAAAGGAATAAATGGAATAAGTGCCTTAATATTAATCAAGCTTCTATTAAGTACGTAGTTCTGGCGGAACTCCGTTTATTACTCATATACACTAACTTCATGTTTGAATTTCAAACCATATACCTCTTTGATGTCCATAGCTCCATACTAAAAAAGATTATGGTTGGAAAGATTGTTTGTTAAATATTTTAATAACTAGGTGGTGTTGTTTTAGATTCGTATGCAAAAAAATTAGTCTTTTTGTTTTATAATTAAAAATAGTGCTATATTTGCTGCGTCTAATGATTATAAGTTCCGCCAGAACGATGAAGAAGTGCTTTCATGGTAGTTAACCGAGGATTTATAATTATACATTAATGATTTAGAAGAGTGAATATTATAAGAAACGAGATCTAAAATAGTATGCCTTAAGTCTTATAATAGTAACAGCTATTTAATAAACAAAAAACGATTCTTATGTTGAAAATTGTAAGACCTGTCAGTTTTGTTCTATTGTCTGCAGCGTTTTGTTCCGGAGGTGTGGTTCATGCTTCTGATCGTGCGGCGATAACTCCGAGGGTAGGTATTTCCCAGCAAGAAGGTAGTTTGAAGGGAACGGTTAGTGACAGTTTTGGCCCTGTGGCCGGAGCGTCAATAGTTGTAAAAGGTACTACGAATGGTACTGTAACCGACATGAATGGTAATTTCGTGTTGGATGTGAAGAAAGGGGATGTGATCCAAGTATCCTTTATCGGTTATCTAACTCAAGAATTCAAATATAATGGAGAGCCTTCCATCAATGTATCCTTGCAGGAAGATACCCAGAAATTAGATGAGGTGATCGTTGTCGGTTATGGTACGCAACAGAAGGCGAACTTGTCGGGAGCGGTAGCCCAATTGGATAGCAAGGAGTTGACAAGCCGTCCTATCTCCAACGTGTCTTCCGGTCTTCAAGGTATGATGCCGGGTGTAACCGTTACCTCGGGTCAAGGCCGTCCGGGACAGGATGGTAGTACGATCCGTATCCGTGGTGTCGGTACTTTGAACTCTGCCAGCCCATATATCTTGATCGATGGTATCGAGAGTGGCTCCATGAATGATATCGATCCGAATGATATTGAGAGTATTTCTGTATTGAAAGACGCTTCTTCCGCCGCTATTTACGGTTCGAAGGCTTCTAATGGTGTTATCTTGATCACGACAAAACGTGGTAAGACGGGTGCTCCTCGTATCTCTTATAACGGATATGTGGGTGCCTCGAAAGCTACTTCCATGATTGATCGTGTCAGCTCAGCCGATTACGCACGTTTGTGGAATCGTTTCGAGCCGGGACGTTATAGTGACGAGGACATCCGGATGTTTGAGGATGGCTCTGATCCTTACGGACATCCTAATACGGACTGGAATGATGAGGCTTATCGGACAGGTTTGTTGCATAAACACAATGTTAGTATTACAGGAGGTGCGGAGAACGTGAAGTATATGGCTTCGGCCGGATATTTAGGGCAGACGGGTATCCTTCCTAACTCAGATCGTAAACAGTTTAACGGACGTACGAATCTGGATATGCAGTTGACGAAGAAACTGGCTGTTCGGATGAACATGTCTTTTATCAAGAATGACTTCTCGGATCCGAATGCTAGCTATTATGGTGGTTCTTCCGACCAGATTATCCGTCAATTGAATATTATTAGCCCGATGATCCCTGTCAAGGATAAGGATGGCAAATACGGACAAACTAACGATGGTAACCCTATCGCATGGTTGGATTCCGGGCAGACGGTGGATAATTGTAACCAGAATTTTACGGGGGCACTTTCTGTTGATTATGATATTATTGATGGGCTGAAGGCTACTGTGACGGGTGCCTATGTGAACGAGGACCAACGTCATACGGAGCGAGTTCTGAGCATACCGGATGATCCGGCATCTGCGTCTCGTACCACTTCCTTGGTTGAACGTTTCGTGAATTGGAAACGTTATAATTTCGATGCTTTGCTGAATTACAGCAAGAACTTTGGTCAGCATGGCTTGAAAGTGATGGTAGGTTATCATGCGGAGAAGTATGAGGTTAGCAAGAATCAGATGCAGAGGAATAATTTCCCGAGTAATAGCCTGAATGATATGGATGCCGGTGGGGCTTCTACACAAACAAATGATGGTTTGAGCCGAGAGCTTGCCATGCTTTCCTATTTTGGGCGTATTAATTATGATTTTGCGGGAAAATATTTATTAGAGGCAAACTTCCGTGCGGATGCTTCCTCTCGTTTTGCTCCGGGACATCGTTGGGGATATTTCCCTTCTTTCTCCGGTGCTTGGCGTATCAGCGAGGAGGAGTTTATGGAAAGTACGCATGATTGGTTGAGCAGTTTGAAGATTCGTGCTTCTTGGGGTATGTTAGGTAATCAAGACGCCTTGAATAAATCGAACCCTTGGGAGAACCAATATTATCCTTGGATGCAGACTTATAATTTGGATGGTAATTATCCTATGGGAGGCAACTTGACGACGGGATATTACCAGAAAGCCTATCGTATCGAGGATTTGTCATGGGAGAAATCTACGACTTGGGGTATTGGCTTGGATGCGGTTATTAATCATGTGACTTTCACGTTTGATTACTATGATCGCAAGACTACGGATATCATCATGGAGGTACCGGTCCCGACTGAGTTTGGCTTGGATCCTTATTTCGACAACGTGGGTTCTATGCGTAACCGAGGTGTCGAGGTACAGCTAGGTTATAACAATAAGTGGAATGACTGGTCATTGAATGTGATGGGAAATATGGCCTATAATAAGAACAAGATCGAGGATTTAGGAGGTGTAGACCGTATGACAAATCCTGATGACGGTGATTTGTGGCGTTTTGTTGGAAAGCCAATCGATTCTTACTATGTATATAAGGCTGATGGCTTTTTCCAATCTGACGCGGAGGCACAACAATGGATGGATACCTATAAAGGAAAAGACGGCTACCCGTTCGGACAGGATTTCCAAGCCGGTGATTTACGTTATGTAGATACGAATGGAGATGGAAAGCTGGATGCGGATGACCGTGTATTGTCTAAGACTATCAATCCAGTTGTTACATTTGGTTTGAACTTGAATGTAGGCTATAAAGCATTTGACTTGACTTTGAACTTCACCGGTGCGGCTAATGTAGGCCGTGCGTTTACGAAAGAAGCGTTTGGTGAGTTCTCGGGTAGTGCCGGACATCCTTCTACTGCATGGCTGGATAGCTGGACACCGGAAAATACCAATGCAAGTATGCCGCGTGTAGCGGAGTCTAGAAAATCTCCGAGTGAGGCTTCTAACGTGATGTCTGATTTCTGGGTAATTAATACCAGTTACCTGCGTCTGAAGACATTGCAATTGGGATATACGCTTCCAAAGAGTGTGCTGAACGCTATCGGTTTGTCGAATGTACGTGTTTATTATTCTGCGGAGAATTTGTTTACGATAGATTCTATGCCATTGAACGTAGACCCGGAGACGGTTAGTTCCCGTTTGTCTAGCTACCCATTAGTGATGACAAATTCTTTTGGCGTAAATGTGACATTCTAATTAGTTAAGACCATTTAAATAGAAGATTTTATGAAACGATTATCAATATATATGTTGGCGGCTGGTATGGCTGCGTTATCTACTTCGTGTTCGGATTTTCTGGATACGGTGCCTAAGGATCAGTTGGCTCCTTCTACCACATGGCAGACACAGGCGGATGCGAAGGGCTTCATAGTAGGCTGTTATAAGGATTTGCTAGATGGAAATACGTTGCTTTATCTGGATTGTGGCTCAGATATAGGCTATAATAATTTCCCTTGGGAAGGATTCCGCCCGTGGGGGGATGGGTCATTGTCTAGTTCTAATCCTGGGCAGATCCTTTATGATTACAAGTCGATTCGTAAGGCGAATACATTCTTGGAGAATGTAGACAAGGTGACGTTTTCTAGTGACGCTGTAAAAGCTAATTATGTGGCTCAAGCTAAAGCGATCCGTGCTTATAAGTATTTCTTGATGAATTGGTGGTATGGTGGTGTGCCTATTATTAGTTCTTATTCAAGTGCGGACGAGGCTAAAGTGGAACGTAATACGGAACAAGAGGTACGCGATTATATAGCTAAGGATTTAGACGAGGCCTTAGCTGGGATTGCGGAGGCTCCGGAGGCTCGTGGCTATATCGCTAAAGGTGCTGTTTTAGCTATCAAGATGCGTGAGGCTTTGTATTATGGTGATTGGCAAAAGGCAAAAGACGCAGCTAAGGCAATCATTGATTTGAAGCAGTATGAGTTGGATCCGGATTATACGAATCTTTTTAAGGTATCGGGAGTGGATTCTAAAGAGATAATCCTAGCGGATCAGAATATTGAGACGTTGGACGGATTGGGAACCATCGGGCAAATGTATAATAATGTTGACCAAGGTTGGTCTTCTATCGTCCCGACCCAGAATTTGGTGGATATGTATGAAATGTCAGATGGATTGACGAAAGAAGAGTCGAAGACTTATGACGCAAAGCATCCGTTCGCGAATCGCGACCCTCGTATGGCCATGACCATTTTATATCCGGGACGTGACTGGAGAGGTGATGTCTTGAATACTTTGGATGAGAAACTTCAAGATGGTACTGTCAACAAGAACTTCCCGACTTATACAGATAATGCTTCCAAGAGTGCTTTGACTTGGGCGAAATACTTGGATCCGATGGATCAATATGGAGATGTTTGGAGTTCGGGAGCTTGTCCGATCGTATTCCGTTATGCGGAGGTTCTATTGACGTATGCGGAGGCCGCGAATGAGCTGAGCGGTCCTTCTGATGAGATCTATGGTTATTTGAACCAGATCCGCCAGCGTGTAGGAATGGGGGAAGTGGATAAGGCTAAATATGGGACGAAGGATAAACTTCGTGAATTGATCCGTCGTGAGCGTACGGTAGAGTTGGCCGGCGAAGGCTTGCGCCGTGCGGACATCGTCCGTTGGCAGGAAGATGGAAAGATGCTTGCCGAGAAAGTCATGAATGGTGATTTGTTACGTGTTACAGGAACGATTAATTATGGGGAGTCTGAGCCTACTAAACGTGCGGAAATCACGGGTACGGCTGTTATTGAGACTCGCCAGTTCTCTTCTCGTAACCGTTACTTGCCGATTCCTCAAACAAGCATGGATAAGAATCCGAACTTGAAACAGAATCCGGGTTATTAATTTCCTATAAAGATGTTAGATAAAGAAGGGGGAAGGCCGAGAGGTTTTCCCCTTTTTTAGTTACATTTGGCGGATACTGAGATTGTATGTCTCATGTGTGCTTTAAGTATATAAATTGATTCCGTTATGAAAAAGAAACTGATAGCTTTCGTTTGCTTTCTTCTCGTATCCTTGTCTGGTCTGCCCCAGTTGCCTGTACGGTTGAACGAGCGTCCGGTGGTGTTGAATACGTCTACCGGGGCATTAAAAGGGAAGATGGTAACTCCCAATCAGGAGTCCGGTTATCCTGTGGTATTGATCATTCCCGGCTCCGGCCTTACGGATATGGACGGGAACTCCGCCGCCTTGCCGGGTAAGAATAATTCCTTGAGATATTTGGCGGAAGGGCTGGCAGGAAGGGGATTGCTTCCCTGCGTTATGATAAGCGGGGTATCGCTTCGAGTGCCTCGGCCGGAAAGGATGAGTATTCCATGCGTTTCGAGGACGGGATCAAGGACGCACGAGGCTGGATCGATTATTTAAGCAAGGACAAACGGATCTCCGGAATCTATGTGTTGGGGCATAGCGAGGGAGCGTTGGTCGGTATGGCGGCTTCGGTGGATAATCCGAAAGTGAAAGGATACATTTCGGTGGCGGGTGCGGGGCGTCCCGCTTATGAGATCATAGAGGAACAGATGGCCGGTCAACCGGAAGTGATCCGGAATATGGTGAGATCCATAAACACGTCCTTGAAGGAAGGGAAGCTCGTACCGGACGTGCCGATCGGTTTGCAAGCCCTGTTCCGCTCGTCGGTACAGCCTTATATGATCTCATGGTATACGTATAATCCGCAGGAAATCATCAAGAAACTAAAAGTCCCGGTGTTGATCTTGCAAGGGGATAAGGATATGCAAGTATCCGTAAAAGACGCCGAACTATTGAAGCGATCCCAACCTTCGGCCGATTACCATTTGATCGGGAATATGAACCATCTGATGAAGACTTGCGATACGATGGATCAGCAAAAACAGATGGCTACCTATACTGATCCGGCCCTTCCGTTGCATAAGGATGTGCTGATATTAATTGAAAAGTTTGTGAGTAAGCCTTGAACAGTTGTATCTTTGCGGTGATAAATTAAAGAGACAGTATGATTTCGGTTGAAGGACTAACAGTGGAGTTTGGCGGTTTTACGCTTTTTGATGATATTTCTTTTGTGGTAAACAAGAAGGACCGTATCGCTTTGGTGGGCAAGAACGGAGCGGGCAAATCTACAATGTTGAAAATATTCGCAGGCCTGCAATCGCCGACTTCTGGAACTGTTAGCGTACCGAAGGAGGTCACGATCGGATACCTGCCCCAGCACATGCAATTGGTGGATACCCGTACGGTTCGGGAGGAGGCGGAATGCGCTTTCGAGCATATCCATGAGATGGAGGAGGAGATCAATCGCTTGAATACTCAATTGGCGGAGCGTACGGATTATGACTCCGAGGGCTATCAAAAGCTGATTGATCGTGTCACGTATCTATCGGAGCATTTCCAGATGATGGGAGGAAACAACTACCATGCGGAGTTGGAGCGTACATTGGCCGGACTAGGTTTTAGCCGTAGCGATTTCGACCGCCCGACGTCTGAGTTCAGCGGAGGCTGGCGCATGCGTATCGAGTTGGCGAAGCTCTTACTCCGTAGGCCGGACGTGTTGCTGCTGGATGAGCCGACGAACCATCTGGATATCGAGTCCATCCAATGGTTGGAGAACTTTATCGCTACCCGTGCCAACGCTGTGATCTTAGTGTCGCACGACCGTGCCTTTATCGATAATACGACTTTCCGGACCTTGGAGATCGAACTAGGTAAGGTCTACGATTATAAGGTAAAATATTCGGAGTACGTCGTACTTCGCCGTGAACGCCGTGAGCAGCAGCAGCGCGCTTATGAGAACCAACAGAAGAAATTGGCCGATACCGAGGCGTTTATCGAGCGTTTTCGTTATAAAGCCACGAAGTCCGTACAGGTACAATCCCGCATCAAACAATTGGAAAAAGTGGAACGTATTGAGGTAGACGATGTGGATACAGCCATGTTGCGGCTGAAATTTCCGCCCGCTCCCCGTTCCGGTTCTTATCCGGTGATCTGCGAGGAGGTGGCGAAGCGTTATGGCGATCATCTGATCTTCGATCATGTGACGCTTACGATCAACCGGGGTGATAAAGTCGCTTTTGTCGGAAAGAACGGTGAGGGTAAATCTACCTTGGTGAAATGTATCATGGGAGAGATTACCGATTTCACCGGAAAGCTCCAATTAGGCCATAACGTGAAGATCGGTTACTTCGCCCAGAACCAAGCGCAGCTATTGAACGAGAACCTTACCGTTTTCGATACGATCGATTACGTAGCCCAAGGGGATATCCGTTTGAAGATACGGGATATCCTAGGTGCTTTCATGTTTGGCGGCGAGGCCTCCGATAAGAAGGTGAAAGTCCTGTCGGGTGGCGAGCGTACCCGTTTGGCGATGATCCGCTTGTTATTGGAGCCGGTCAACCTGCTGATTCTCGATGAGCCGACAACCACTTGGATATGCGTTCGAAAGACGTGCTGAAAGACGCCTTGAGGGAGTTCGACGGCACGGTGATCGTGGTTTCCCACGACCGTGAGTTCTTGGATGGCCTAGTCGATAAGGTCTATGAGTTCGGTAACCAGAAAGTCGTCGAGCATTTAGGCGGCATCTATAATTTCTTGGAGCATAAGAAAATGGATAGCTTGCGTGAATTGGAACGTTCTACTGGGACGAGTACTTCCATGTCCGGTACCGGTGAGGCTCAGGTATCCCATAACAAGCTCTCCTATGAAGCAAGGAAGGAACTGAGTAAAGTGATTAAGAAAGCGGAGAAAGCTGTTCCCGAGGCCGAGGCCCGTATCTCGGAGCTTGAGAATGGCATTGCCGTTATCGAGGCGAAGCTGGCTACGCCGGAAGGTGCCTCCGACGCTTCTCTCTACGGTGAATATTCTGCCCTAAAAAAGAACTTTCCGATGCGATGGATCTATGGACCGAACGGACAATGGAGTTGGAAGAGTTGAATACGCAGGATTCATGAAAAGGCTGCTAGCCAGTGAAAGGCAGCTTATCTGATCTTTTTGATTCAAATACTCCTGTTTTCGTGACAAGTGCTTGCCGTTGATGATGCGAAATAGCGGAAGAGAGAGTGCGAGAGCTGGCTTTTAAAAGGGAGAATATCCCTTTTCCCATGCGTGATAGGCCGCATTGGGCTACGCCAGTACTGCCATCGGCCGACGCATATGCCGCCGTTGGGCATCGTGACTACTCAAGAATAGGGTTATGACTACTCGTGAATAGGCATTCTTACCCTGCTAGAACCGTATTGTAACCCTATAAATGATACCAATCTCTCCCTTTGATATGAATTAGGATGAATTGATTTCGCTAGAATAAAAGGCTGTTTTGGGGTATGGTGTTGGCCATTAGTTGATTACTGAAATTTTCTTTCGGATTTAGAGGCGAGCTGTACTTAGGGCCCGGAATATTCGATTCTCCGGAGGTTCGGATTACAAAGTGTCATTTTGATTATTCTTTGAAAATAACCTCTAATAGCTTACTCGTTTTAAAAAGAAAGTCCTTAACTTTGCTATCCAAAGAAACGCGAAAGCTTAAAACACATATCATGTTAACACAGATCATTAATGGAAAGATTCTTACCCCGCAAGGCTGGCTGAAAGACGGCTCGGTATTGATAAGCGACGGGAAGATTTTAGAAGTGACAAACTGCGACTTAGCGGTAGTGGGGGCAACCTTGATAGACGCCAAAGGTATGTACATCGTCCCCGGAGGCGTGGAAATTCACGTGCACGGAGGTGGAGGCCGTGATTTTATGGAAGGCACCGAGGAAGCTTTCCGTGCGGCGGTGGCCACACACATGAAACACGGTACTACCAGTATCTTTCCCACCTTATCCTCTTCTACCATCCCGATGATCCGTGCCGCCGCCGAGACCACCGAGAAACTGATGGCCAAGAAAGATAGCCCGGTTCTGGGGCTTCACTTAGAAGGACATTATTTCAATATGAAAATGGCTGGTGGACAAATCCCTGAGAACATCAAGAATCCCGATCCCGAGGAATATATCCCTTTGCTGGAGGAAACGCATTGTATCAAGCGCTGGGATGCCGCTCCGGAACTTCCGGGAGCGATGCAGTTTGGTAAATATATCACCTCGAAAGGCGTGCTCGCCTCGGTAGGGCATACCCAAGCCGAGTTTGAGGATATCCTGACCGCTTATGAGGTAGGTTATACCCACGCCACCCATTTCTATAACGCCATGCCGGGCTTCCATAAACGCCGCGAGTATAAGTATGAGGGAACGGTGGAAAGTATCTATCTGCTCGATGATATGACCGTCGAGGTCGTGGCCGATGGTATCCATGTGCCGCCTACGATCCTTCGTCTGGTCTACAAGATAAAAGGTGTGGAACGCACTTGTCTGATCACGGATGCCTTGGCTTGCGCTGCCAGTGATAGCCAAGTCGCTTTCGATCCCCGTGTCATCATCGAGGATGGCGTGTGTAAGTTGGCCGACCGCTCGGCCTTGGCGGGTAGTGTCGCCACGATGGACCGCCTGATCCGTACGATGGTGCAGAAGGCCGAGATCCCCTTGGAGGATGCCGTGCGTATGGCCTCGGAGACTCCCGCCCGTATCATGGGCGTATCCGATCGCAAGGGAACGTTGCAGCGGGGCAAAGACGCCGATATCGTCTTGTTGGACCGTGACTTGAATGTCCGTGCGGTCTGGGCGATGGGTAAGTTGGTTGAAGGTACGAATAAACTATTCTAAGCAAGAACGATTATGTTGACACAGATTATAAATGGCCATATCCTTACGCCGCAAGGATGGATGAAGGATGGTTCCGTATTGATTAGCGACGGGAAGATATTGGAGGTTACAAATAGCGATTTAGCGGTGATTGGCGCCAAGGTGGTGGATGCGAAAGGAATGTCGATCGTTCCCGGTTTCGTGGCGATGAATATCCATGGCGGTGGGGGCTTCGACTTCTCCGAATGTACGGAAGAGGCTTTCCACGGTGCGGTAGCTGCCCATCAGAAGCATGGGGCCACGACGATATTCCCTACCGTGTTGGCTCCGGAAATCGGGGTGATCGATAAGGCGGTGGCCGTATGCGAGGAGATGATGAGGAAAAAAGACGGCCCTATCTTGGGATTGCATATCGAGGGACCGTATCTGAATCCGAAGATGGCGGCGAGCCTGTTTATCGATAAGGAGAATCCCGCCGACCCGAAAGAATATAAAGAGATATTGGAACGCACGGATTGCATCAAGCGCTGGGATTCCAGCCCGGAGATACCGGGTGCGCTTGAGTTCGCCCAATACTTGAAGTCGAGGGGAATCCTATCCGCTATCTCGCATACGGAAGCGGAGTTTGATGATATTAAGACCGCTTACAATGCCGGTTTCACGCATGCGGCTCATTTCTATAACGCCATGCCTGGTTTCCATAAGCGTCGTGAATATAAGTACGAGGGAACGGTGGAAAGTGTTTTCTTGATGGACGATATGACGGTAGAGGTGATTGCTGACGGGCGTCATTTACCCTCTACGATCCTCCGATTGGTCTATAAGCTGAAAGGAGTGGAACGTACTTGCTTGGTTACGGACGCTCTCTCATGCGCAGCCAACGAGGGTAAGCCGTTATCCGATCCCCGCATTATCATTGAGGATGGCGTATGCAAGTTGGCGGATCATTCTTCATTGGTGGGAAGTATCGCCACGATGGACGTACTGGTACGTACGATGGTGCAGAAGGCTGACATTCCTTTGGCCGATGCAGTCCGTATGGCTTCCGAGACTCCGGCCCGCCTGATGGGGGTAAGCGATCGCACCGGAACCTTGCAAAGAGGGAAGGATGCGGATATCGTGATCTTGGATCGTAAGTTGAACGTGCGTGCGGTATGGAGCATGGGAAACTTAGTTCCAGAGACAAATACATTGGTCTAAACACGTTAATAATAAAGAGAGGGGCTGTCTTGGCTGGCCGGGACGGTCCTTTTTTATTTTTAGGCGATATAGATCAAACCTTTCGGCTAATAAATTTGTTCTATCAACGTATGGCGAAATCAGTACTTATTTCATATATTTGTGATTCAAGTAAGATTGTAATACTAAATCAATAATTAAACATGAAAACGAACCTTAGTTCTCAAATTACTCTGACGCGTATACCGTTGCGGTATTATCGCCCGGAAAATGCTTTCGAGCATTCAGTTTTAACCCGTTTGGAAAAGATTCCGACAAACATTTATGAATCGGCCGAGGAAGGTTCTTTCGCTATCGCTAAAGAGATAGCAACACAAATCCGTAAAAAACAAGATATCGGTAAGCCCTTCGTGATCGCTTTACCCGGCGGACGTTCTCCGCTAAGCGTTTACAAGGAGTTGATCCGTATGCATAAAGAGGAGAAATTAAGTTTTCGCAATGTGATTGCTTTCGTGGAATATGAGTTCTATCCATTGGCTAATCCCAGTGCCGGAAATCTGGCTCGCCTAAAAGAGGAGTTATTCGATCAGGTCGATATCGATCCGGCGAATATCTATTGCCCGGACGGAAGCATGCCGAAAGACGCTATCCTGGATTTCTGCCGCCAGTATGAGGAGACGATCCAATCCGTGGGAGGTATCGATTGCATGTTGCTAGGTATCGGTAACTCCAGCAATATCATGTTCAACGTGGGTGGAACGACGATCAGCTCGCGTACCCGTATGGTCTTGTTGGAAGGCGCTTCTCGCAAGGAGGCTGCCCGTACGTTCCCTTCGCAGGAGAATGTCCCGGCAGGTATCATCACGATGGGTATCTCTACGATGATGAACGCCCGCAGCGTGATCTTGATGGCTTGGGGCGAGGATAAGGCTAGCATTGTCGCTAAGACCGTTGAGGGCAAGGTTAGCGATGCCGTTCCTTCCAGCTATTTGCAGAATCATCCGAACGCCAAGGTCGTGATCGATCTTTCCGCCGCTTATGACTTGACTCGTATCAGTCATCCTTGGTTGGTGACTAGCTGCGAGTGGGATAATAAGTTGATCCGCCGTGCGATCGTTTGGTTGTGTCAGTTGACGGACAAACCGATCTTGAAATTGACAAACAAGGATTATAGCGAGCACGGATTGGGTGAGCTATTGGCGTTATATGGTTCCGCTTACAACGTAAATATCAAGATATTCAACGATATCCAGCATACGATTACCGGATGGCCGGGTGGCAAGCCGAACGCCGACGATTCCAATCGTCCGGAGCGTGCTAACCCGTATCCGAAGAAAGTGATCGTATTCAGTCCGCACCCGGATGATGACGTGATCTCCATGGGCGGAACCTTGCGTCGTTTGTGCGACCAGCATCATGATGTGCATGTGGCTTACGAGACTTCCGGTAATATTGCCGTAGGCGACGAGGAGGTAATCCGTTATTGCGAGTATTTGCGTGATGTATGTGAGAAATACTCTCCCGACTCGGCCGTGAAGGATAAGGCGAACGAGATCATCAACTACCTGCGTTACGAGAAGGTGGAGAACGGCGAGCCGGAGCGGAAGGATGTCCTCTTTATGAAAGGAACGATCCGTCGGGAGGAGGCCCGTCACGGTTGCCGCTACTCGGGCGTGAAGGACGATCATGTTCATTTCTTGGATCTTCCGTTCTACGAGACCGGATTAGTGAAAAAGAATGATTTGAGTGAGGTCGACAAGGATATCGTAAAGGCCCTGTTGCTCGAGATCAAGCCGGATCAAATGTTTGTCGCCGGTGACTTGGCTGACCCGCACGGAACCCACAAGGTTTGTCTGGATGCCGTACTGGCCGCTATCGACGAGGTGAAAGACGAGGAATGGATGAAGAACTGCCGTGTATGGATGTATCGCGGCGCATGGGCAGAATGGGAAATGGACCATATTGAGATGGCCGTACCTATCAGTCCGGAGGAGTTGCGCTTCAAACGTAACGCTATTTTGAAGCATCAATCGCAGGCCGAGAGCGCTCCGTATCTGGGTGACGACGAGCGTTTGTTCTGGCAGCGTGCCGAAGATCGCAACCGTGCTACCGCGGAGTTGTATCGCCAATTAGGTTTGGCTTCTTATGAGGCGATCGAGGCGTTTGTACAATATATCCCGTTGAGATAATATCTAGCGATAGAATAATCTGAAAGCCCTATCTGATTAAGTTCGGATAGGGCTTTTTGTTTTTGTGTTATTTTTTTCGTGTGGGCGTAAGTAGATCTGTTTCTATGATCGTATATAGACAAAGGAGAAGCCTTGAACTGTCTAATATAATACAAGAAATGTCCACATTGAGCATGAAAGACTATATTATTAAGAACCATGAGTTGAATAAATTTAAATTATTATATCTGGAGAATGCCCCCAGACTGATCTTTTATGCCTCGAAATATGTGGATAGCGATACGGCGGAAGATTTAGTGCATGATATATTCATCAAGATCTGGCAAAAGAAAGAGATTTATTCCGTGGAAGAAGGCTTGAAGACATACCTATTCCGTTCCGTTCAAAATGCTTGCCTCGATTACCTAAAGCATAAATCAATAGAAATGACTTATGCGGATGAGGTTGCTCGTAGACTAAAGATAGAGGAGATAGATTATTATAATCAGTCGGATGCGGCGGAGCTGGAGAAAGAGCGTCTGGACTCCGTTTACCGGGAAATAGCCAAGTTACCGGACAGATGCCGAGAGGTTTTTACGTTGGCTTATGTGGACGGGAAGAAATCAGTGGAGATCGCAGGAATGCTAAATATCTCTCAACGTACGGTAGAGGCGCAACTCTATAAAGGATTGAAGATCATACGGAATGTGTTGGCGCTTCTGGCACTGGTTTTATTTTTTAGATGAAAATACGGTAGAATACGTAAGTAAAAAGAGGAAACCGGTCGTATATATTATAAATGAAACAGAAAATGGAATCTAATAATTCGATAGAAGAACTGATCATACGCTATTTGCAGAACGAGATTCAAGAGGATGAACTTCGAGTGTTGGATGCTTGGATTCATGAGAGTGACGCTAATAAAGCCCACTTCTTTGAGCTTAAGGGGCTTTTTGACACTCGGAAAGAAGTGGCGTTCTTGAACCATTATTCCGTGGAGCGTAGTTGGGAGCGAATGGCTGGAAAGCTGGATGCGATCTCTGGCGTATCTGTGAAATCCAAGGTCCTTGGCAAACAGTTCTGGCTTTCATTCTTGAGATATGCGGCGATTATCGTAATCGCTATGGGAATAGGTGTGGGTATGAATCAATGGATAAGCAATCGTTTATATGCCGGCGATATGGAATATAACGAGATCGTAGTGGAAAAAGGCGGACGTGCGAACACGCTATTGCTATCCGACGGCAGTAAGATCATACTCAATGCCTCCACCCGTTTTAAATACCCCACCTCTTTTAATGGAGATGAGCGTGTGGTTCATCTGGAGGGTGAGGCCTATTTCGAGGTTGCGAAGAATCATTCGAAACCTTTCATCGTAAAACTAAAGAACCAACAAATCACGGTACTCGGAACCTCATTCAATATACAGGCTTTCAACGATGATCGCTTTAGCGTCACCACCTTATTAAGTGGTAGTATCCTGTTGGAATCTTTTGACGCTCAAGGACGGAAAATGAGTAGCATGAAGCTAAAGCCGAATCAACAAGCCCGGTCGGATAACCGGACCGGCTCTATTTTCTTGTCAGAGACAGATGCCTCGATCTCGAACGCTTGGGTAGGAGGGAAATATCGTTTCAAGGATGAGACCTTAGTCTCTATCGTAAAACGTCTGGAGAATTACTATGGGGTAAATATCCGCTTGGCGCATGACAGTCTGCGGAACATCCGCTACACAGGAACCTTCTCCTTGGATCAAGGTATACAAGAGGTGCTAGATATTATTAACTCGGAGAAACAATTCACTTTCACGAAAGACGGAAAAGATATCCTGATATCGGCGAGGAGCAAATAACAAAATAATAGATGTATAACCTTAAACATTCGAATTGCCTATGACAAATACCTGATCACAAAAAAGAATCGGGACTGACACCACTCACCCCCGATTCTTAGACGTTCATTATTCGTTTAATCACCTTTATCGCTGTCCTCTAAAAAAGTAGCGAGCAAGGTAAGTCATTAATAAAAAATAATTACAAACTTATGGAAAAAGTCTGGAATAGCGATGAGCTATTGCCTAAAAAAATTAAATCAATCATGAAGATCACATTGCTTTTTTTAATACTGGGTATATTGCATGTCTCGGCGGATACCTATGCGCAAAAAGCTCAAGTTACGGTAGAAGTAAAGAACGGGACGTTCTATGATGTCGTCTCGGAGATTGAGAAACAGACCGAGTTCATGTTTTTCTATAAGAGCGAGGATATCGATAATAGTAAGCAGGTGGATATACAGGTGAAGAATCGCCAAGTCACCGACGTGTTGAATGAGTTGTTGAAAAACACGAACTTGACCTACCGCATATCAGGTAAGCACATCACGATCTTGAAGAAAGACGCCGTACAGCAACAAAAGAAAAAGATCTCCGGTATCGTTACGGATCCGGATGGCATACCGGTTATCGGGGCCAATGTCGTGATTAAGGGTACGACGGTCGGTACGGTTACGGATCTGGATGGAAAGTTTAGCTTGGATGCGGCTAATAACGATATCCTGTCATTTTCCTATATCGGCTATGCGGAGCAAGAGATCGAGGTCGGGAATCGTACACTGTTTAACGTGAAGTTGGCCGAGGATTATAAGGCGCTTGAAGAGGTCGTTGTCGTTGGATATGGTACGATGTTGAAACGAAACTTGTCGACATCAGTGGGTTCCGTAGACTCGGAGAAGTTATTGGAGCGTCCGAATGCCACGAACGTATTCCAAGGATTGGCCGGAAAGGTGGCTGGTGTTAATATCGCCTTGAATTCTGGTGCACCGGGTGGTAGTCCTGCGATAAAAATCCGTGGTATCGGTTCTTTGAATTCTTCTAATACACCGCTATATGTGGTCGATGGTGTGGTTGGCGTGGATCCGGACCAGATTGATCCGAATATTGTCCAGTCTATCGATATCTTGAAAGACGCTACTTCCTCTTCTATTTATGGTGCGAGAGGTGCGAATGGCGTTGTGGTGATAACAACAAAGGAAGGTAAGAAAAATACGACGAATATCTCGTATAATACAGTTCTGTCAGCAGGAACGTTAGCTCGTAAAGTCGATGTCTTAAATGCGGAAGAGGCTTTGGATGTATTCAAGCGTGCTTATGAGGCTCAACCGGGACGTATCGCTCCCCATCTGGATCCGAGCAATATGTTTACGCATAAGAATGACCTGTTCAATCCGGACGGGACTCCGAAATATGATACGGATTGGCAGGATACCGTGACTCGTACGGCTTTTTCTCATCAGCATTCACTTAGTTTCTCTGGAGGAAGCGATAAGCTGACCGCTGTGGCGAATGTAAGTTACAAAGATAATCAAGGTATAATGTTGGAGACCTATAAACGTCAGTTAAACGCATTTATCAATGTCGGATGGGATTTGAAAGAATGGTTCCATTTACAGGCCATGTTGAATGTTGGATCTAGTAATGCCCGAAACTCGGAGAATGCGATCTCTCGGTATACATTGGAAGCATTACCGTTCCTTCCGGTTCAATATGAGGATGGTACCTATTCCCGTAAAGGAGATTATCCAGGTGCGGAAGATACGGAGAATCCCGTGAGGATTTTAAAGGAACGTAAGAATATCGATAAGAATCAGTACACGTTGGCTAACGTGATTGGTACGTTTAAGATTACCTCTTGGTTAAAGTTAACGACTAGCTTCAGCCGCCAGGATGGTTCTTATATCAATTCATCTTATAACCCGAGTACCTTATTCGGCTATGGAGATACTCAAAAGGGTAAAGCGGAGAAAGCACATCGAAATACGATGTCGTGGACGAATGAGGACTACTTGACTTTTGATAAAAGCTGGAATAAGCATAACTTGAATGTCGTAGCGGGAGCCAGTTGGTATTACTCAAAAACAGAGAAAAGCGAGCTAGGGGCCGAGAATTTCTTCGATGATTATTTTGAGTACAATAATATGGGAGTTGGCACCGTACGTTCTAAGGTTGGCTCAGACTATACGGATAATAAAATGAATTCTTACTATGCCCGTATCAACTATAATTTTGACAATCGTTACTTATTGGGCGCTTCTTTCCGTGAGGATGGTTCTTCTCGTTTTGGCTTGAATAACCAATATGGTTTCTTTCCTTCATTCTCGGCCGCTTGGCGTGTATCCAATGAGAATTTCTTCGAGAACGCAAAAAAGGTGATTGATGATATGAAAGTCCGCTTGAGCTACGGTACGGTGGGTAACGCGGAAATCGGTGATTATGCGTCTATGGCACGTTATGAGAATAAACGCCTTCCTTTTGGCAAGGATATGACGACGATCGTTACGTTGAAAAGTATGGCAAATCCGGATTTACGCTGGGAGAAATCCAGACAACTTGATGCGGGTATCGATTTGAGTTTCTTTAATGGGCGTATCGAGTTTATGGCGGATTATTATCATAAGATTACGACTGATTTATTGTATGAGCTACAATTGCCTTCTAACTCGGGATATGAGAAAACTATGACAAATCTGGGTAAGATCCGTAATCAAGGTCTTGAGATGAGCTTGAATACACGCAATATCCAAAGCCGTGATTTCTTATGGACTACCTCTTGGAATTATACGATGAACCGATCGATGGTACTGGATATAAATGATAATATCATTGGTAAATGGGGAGGACGTATTGCAGAGGGACATCCTTTAAATGCCCTTTACGGCTATGTTCGCCTAGGTACATGGGGAACCGATGAGGCGGAAGAAGCCGCTAAATATAATAAGAAACCCGGCGATATCAAGTATTGGGACAAAAATGGTAATGGAATGAAGGATGGTGAAGACCAAGACTATATCGGAAATGGCGCTCCTAAATTCGAGATGAATATGACAAATACATTCTCGTGGAAAGGCTTCACGTTTATGTTTGATTTACAATGGGTGTATGGTAATAAGTTGATTAACTTCACTCGCCAGTTGATGGGTAACCGTGTGACATTCTCCAATGCTTATGCGGACATTCCGGTGAACGCTTGGACGCCGGAAAACCAAAACACGATGGTGCCTAGCTTGCGCCTTCCGGGAGATGGATATGAGAATGACGTAGATTCTTGGAGTTGTGAGCCGGGTTCGTTCTTGCGTTTACGTAATATCGGCTTGAAATATGACTTTAGTTCCCGTATGCTTTCTGCCGCTCACATCAAGAGTTTATCCTTGGGATTCAATGTGGAGAATGCGTTCTTGATTACGAACTATTCTGGTAGTGATCCGGAGGTGACGAGTTATGATGCCGTATTTGAGCAGGGAGTGGATTTTTATACATATCCCAAACCTCGTACGTACTCATTTACTTTAGGTGTTAATTTCTAATTGTTTAATCTTTACTTCGTAAAAAACTAAGATATGAAAAATAAAGCGCATGTATGGATGTGTGGCTTGCTTTCGGCGACAATGGCTTTTACATCCTGTACGAATTTTTTAGAGGAAGACCCGAAAACCTTCTTGAGTCCTTCTGAATATTAGACGACCGAGAACCAGATAAAGGCGGCTGTGGATGGCACTTATGACGGGCTTGATGATCTGTTGAGTTCCGACCTCGAGATTGCCACAGTTCACCTTTTTAACTTGGAATATCTTGTAGGTACTAGTTATCGTCCTCGTGCGGCCGGTAATGAGCAGAACCAGTTCTTGTTGCTTTCCGGTTTGGAAGAGAGTAACGGCATTATTCGTAACTTCTGGAAGGCTACTTTCTTTCCTTTGGAAAATTGTAATAGCGTGATTCAAAATGTTTCCGCTACGGATATTATTAGCGAGAGCCAGAAAGCGAAGTATCTGGGAGAGGCTTATTTCTTGCGGGCGTATTACTATTTTCAAGGGGTACAATTATTCGGGGATATCCCGTTGAAGACGGAACCTACGGTAGACTTGAATACGGTGAAGATTCCAAGGTCTCCTAAGGAAGATATTTATAACCAGATCGTGGAAGACTTGAAAAAGGCGGAGCAGTCCGGTTTGGATTGGAGTGATAAAACAGGCCATGTCTCTATGGGAGCGATCAAAACCCTTTTAGCCAAGGTTTATTTGACAATGGCAGGTTATCCGCTTCAAAAAGGAAATGAGTATTATCAATTGGCTTACGAGAAAGCCAAGGAGGTTATTGACAGTGGAGCCTTTAGCTTGTTCGCTGATTATAAGGATTTACGTGCGTTAGAGAACGAAAATAGTGGTGAGCATATTTTTATGATCCAGCGTGAGGCGCAAGATGCCGGGGCTCCTTTCCATTTTGGCCTTTTGCCTTATCCGGAACAACCGATTTCCATTACTCCGGCTTATGGGGGTGGTTTGGCTCCTCGTAAAGAGTTTTATGAAAGTTATGATGACCAAGATATTCGTAAACGGAATGAGGAGTTTTTCTATACTTCTAAACCCAAATATGGTGATCCGGAGACAACGATTACTTTGGATGTTCCTTATCTATGCAAATATTGGGATGAGAATGCGGAATCTACAGGAAAGAGCGGGGCGAATATCCCGGTTTACCGTTATGCGGATGTTCTATTAATGTGTGCGGAGGCAAAAGCTACCTTGGATGGAGGATCTACTTCTGACGCTACGGCGGTTGATGCTTATTTCCAAGTTCGTCACCGTGCGTTACCTGATGAGGCGAGACCAACTTCGATCACGGTTGATCAAGTATTGAAAGAGCGTGCGTGGGAACTCTGTTATGAGTTTACAGGATGGTATGATATGTTGCGTACTCACCGTGCGTTTGATCCGGTATCGAAGCAAATGGTTGATTTATTCGGCTATCAGGCGGTTAATCATACGTATCCGTTTAAAGAATCGGATTTGGTTTTCCCGGTACCTTTGCGTGAGAAAGAACTGAACCCTCTGCTCGGTGAGGATGTCGTTCGCTAAAAGTAAGCGGGCGATTCTCTAGACTAGAGGTGTGTGGGAGGATATTACTATCCGTAGTAATCCGGATTATTATCCATGATAAATACGATTACTATTGATAGTAATATTTTTTAACACGGTATATATTATTCATCACAGAAAATTAGAGAAGAGAGAAATAGAGATGAAAAGATATGTTTTGTTTGTCTGTTTGCTTTTATCAGGTCTTGCAAGAGTATATGCTCAGTCGATAGCTCCGTTTCAGAAAGGAGATCGGATCGCCTTCGTGGGAAACAGCATTACTTGCGGTGGTCATTATCATTCATATATCTGGCTGTACTATATGACCCGTTTCCCGGATCAACGCATCGATATCTTTAACGAGGGAGTAGGTGGGGATGTAGCCGAGATGATTTACCAGCGGTTGGATAAGGTTTTCGAACATGAGCCTACAGTGGTGACGCTATCTTTTGGCATGAACGATGTCGGCTATATGGATTTTCGGAAGCCGGGGGCCGATACGATCGCTCGGAACCGGGTAGAGAAAGCTTGTCGGGATTATGCTCTTATCGAGGAGGTCTATAAGAAGTATCCGGAGGTGAGGAAAATCTTGATCGGAAGTTCTCCTTATGACGAGACTTCCCGTTTCAATAAGGTCGCTTTCCCGGGGAAGAATACGCAGATCTTGAAGATCGTGGATTTCCTGAATGCCCGTGCCCGGGAGAATCAATGGGGATTCGTGGATTTCAATCGCCCGATGGTAGCGATCAACCAATGGGAGCAAGCGGCGGATTCCATGTATACCTTATGCGGGAAGGATCGTATACATCCCTCTACGGACGGACATCTGGTCATGGCTTATCTTTTCTTGAAAGCGCAAGGCCTGGCCGGTAAGCTGGTAGCCGATATCCGGATAGACGGAGCGGGGAAAAAGGTGACTCGCTCGGATAATTGCCGTGTCTCGGATTTGTCTGTTTCCTCGGATAACCTTACTTTTACGTACGAGGCGAAATCGCTTCCGTATCCTATCGATACCTCTTATTATGATAATGAGAAACATACGCAGGCAGATGCCTTGAGTGTTATCCCTTTTATGGATGAGATGAATTATGAGGGATTGTCCGTGAGCGGTTTGTCGGATGGATATTACGGGTTGACGATCGGTGGGGAGTTTATCGGTCGTTTTACGGCGAGGGAGTTGGAGCGAGGCATCAATATGGCTCTTCTTCAGAATACCCCGCAGTATAAACAAGCGATGAAGATCCGCCAGATGAACGAGGAACGCTGGTTGAAAGAGCGTAAGATGCGCGAAGTTCTATTGGGTGGAATATAACTTGATGCGGAAGACGGGCATGCTTTGGGCCTGCGACGAGGCTGCCGTGGACACTTTACGCAAATACCGTCCCCACGACATCTTCTTGCAATGGAACGGCGACCTTTGGCTACAATACATGCACAAGGGGATTCGTGAGGATTGCGTGAATGAGCAACAGGATCTGGTCGACCGGATCTATGAGCAAAATAAACCAATCCCCTTGCAAATAGAGATCAAGAAATTTACAGACTTGTAGAGACGGGGCGTGCCCCGTCTTCCACCGACTGGAAGTATTCTAAATGTGAATTAATAGTACATATTATATGAAAAAGAAACTAGCGATATTCGTATTAAGCCAATTCTTGTTGGCCGGTTGGGCGGATGCCCAACAAGCCTATTTCATCGATGGCTATCATGGCGGTATCTACGGGCATTACCCGGTGGGACAAACCGCCTTTATCGCCCAGAAATTAAGGCAGAATCCCAACTGGAATATCAATATCGAGATCGAGCCTGAATCATGGGAAGTCGTACGGCAACGAGACCCCGAAGGTTACGAGGCTTTCAAGCGCTTATTTAAGGATCAATCCGTGGAGAGCGGGCGGATCGAGTACGTAAACCCGACCTATGCCCAAAGTTATTTCTTCGGGACATCCGGCGAGAGCGCTATCCGCCAATTCGAATATGGAATACGGCTGATCCGGAAACATTTCCCCGAGGCGGTATTCACCACCTATTCGGCGGAGGAGCCTTGCTTTACCAGTTGCCTGCCCTATATATTGAAGTCATTCGGCTTCTCGTATGCCTCTACTAAGAACCCGAATACGATGTGGGGTGGCTACGTAAGCGCCTACGGAGGTGAGTTGGTGAATTGGGTAGGGCCGGATGGTACGAGACTTACCACCGTCCCCCGTTACGCCTGCGAGGATTTACAACCCGGCTCTTGCTGGCAATCCATCTCGTGGTTCAATACGGAGGACTACATCCATAAATGCTTGGATGCCGGTATCCAGCACCCGGTCGGCATGTGTATCCAAGATGCCTCATGGAGCCATGGTTGGGATAAAGGCCCTTGGCTGGGACAGGATACGACGGGCTATTATACGCCGACCGCCTATAAGACTTGGCGGAATTACATCCAAGACTGTTCCGTCGGGACTACTCAGGATGATTGGCATTTCTCGCAAGAGGATGTCCTAGGTGGCTTGATGTGGGGAACGCAGGTCATGCAGCGTGTGGCCGGAGAGGTACGGGTAGCCGAGAACGCTATCGTGCGTGCGGAGAAAATGGCGGCTTACGCTCGCTTATACAAAGGCATGGAATGGCCGACCGAACGTATCGATGAGGGATGGCGCACGCTTTTATTGTCGCAGCATCATGATTGCTGGATCGTTCCTTACAATCAACTACAAGGGAAAAAGACATGGGCGGAGACGGTTACGGATTGGACTGGGGTGACCATTCAAAACAGCCGTCAGATAATTGATAACGCCTTGTCCTTATTGAAAGAAAAGGAAGGTGAATCCACGGTGTACGTATATAATACCTTGGCTACCGACCGGAATGAATTGGTGGCGGTGGAAGTTCCCGCCTCATGGAGAAACTCAGATTGGGTGGTTCTTGATAAGCGAGGGAAGAAACAGCCGGCTCAATGGCTGACGGAAGACGGCGTTTCAAAACTCTTGTTTCGTGCGCAAGTCCCCTCTGCCGGTTATGCCTCTTATGCGATCCGGAAGGCAGAGGATAAACAGTCCGGAACCTTGAAGGCTGAGAGACAGAAAGACGGTACGTTTCGCATGGAAAGTGATTTATACACCTTGGTGCTAAACCCCTCTAAAGGAGGTGTAATAGAAAGCTTGAAAGCGAAAGCCGTACGAGGCAAGGAATTCGTGGATAACCGGAATGAACGTGGGTTCAATGAGCTTCGGGGATATTTTATCGATGAGGGTGGTTTCCTTTCCAGTATGGATCAACCGGCTGAGGTGAGCGTGTTGGAGCAAGGGCCCTTATTCGTGAAGGTAGCTGTGAAAGGCAAGATTGGAAAGTATTCATTTACCCAAACGATCCGGTTAACGCAGGGAGAGCCTCGCATCGATATGAGTGTTAAGCTGGATTGGATAGGAAGCCCTCGTATTGGTGAGCCGGGTATCGAATTCCGTGCGGATAATCCTCGTAAGTCATTCTATGACGACCGTTACAAACTTCTGGTATATCTGCCTATCCAGATCGCCAACCAACAGATTTATAAGGATGCTCCGTTCGATGTTTGCGAGAGCCGGTTGGAGAATACCTTTTTCAATCGTTGGGATAGCATCAAGCATAATATCATCTTGAATTGGGTGGATGTAGCGAGCAAGGATAACTCTTGCGGTCTGTCATTATTCACGGATCATACGACCAGCTATGCGCATGGTAAGGATTTCCCATTGGCCTTGAACGTACAATACGCCGGTAAAGGCTTGTGGGGCCGGGATTATATCATAGACCGTCCGACCGAGATCTCGTATGCCTTGATCCCTCATGCCGGAACTTGGGAGAAAAGCCGTATTTGGACACAAAGCGAACGACGCAATGAGCCTTTGGTCGCAACCTTGGACGGCGATGCTACCTTGACATCCGGTTCCCTTTTCCGGATAGAGAATAATGCCTACGAGTTGGTCTCCATGGTCTATAAAGGTAATGACCTTTACATCCGCCTATTCAATGCCCAAAGCGATGCCTCCCCTAAAACGATAACCTTCCAAGGACAAGACGTGAAAGCGAGCTTGGTGGAATTGGATAACCGTCTGGTTGAGGACTTAACCGTCACCGAGAAGAAAGGCGCCAGTTCAATGCGTCTCTCTATCCCTCGTTACGGGATAAGGACATTAAAAGTAAGCTGTAAGAATATCTAATGTAGAGACGGGGCATGCCCCGTCTCTCTTTATCCCTAATTAATCCCCGTTTCTCTTGCCTCTTTCGGTGGAAAGATGTTATTTTGCATCCCGAATTAAAAGAATAGGCGTTATGTTGAAATTCTTCAAGACATGGACACTCCCTATCTCCATGTTAGCGGGTGCGATAGGGTATTTTGTTTTCGCCAATGTTACTTTTCTGGAGCCTACAAAGCCGTTCATGTACACTTTAATAGCGTATCTGACGCCCTTTTTGATTTTTGCGCAGTTGCTCTTAACCTTCTGTAAGATCTCTGTCCGGGAATTGATGCCCAGCCCTTGGCATGGTTGGCTATTGCTTATCCAAGCGGTTTCCAGTTTGGTGCTTGCCGCCTTATTGCTCTGGCTGCCAATGAGAGAGAATACCGGGATGTGTTCGAGGGAGCGATGGTCTGCCTGATTTGCCCAACCGCTACGGCGGCCGCCGTGATTACGGGTAAATTAGGGGAAGCGCCTCTAGTCTGACTACTTATACCTTATTATCGAATCTATTGGCAGCGATTGTCGTGCCGCTGGTCTTCCCATTAGTGGAACCGCATGCCGAGATTACTTTCTTCGCCGCATTCTTGAAGATCTTGGGAAAAGTCTTTCCATTGCTGTTATTCCCGTTTTTCCTCGCTTTGTTCTTGCGTAGATTCATACCACCTATCCATCGCTTCCTTTGCGGGGCTTCGAGACATGGCCTTTTACCTCTGGGCCGTCGCTCTAGCTATCGTGACCGGGCAGACCGTGAAATCCTTGGTCAATAGCGAGGCGGAGATTTATGTAGAAATCCTGATCGCTTTAGGCGGCTTGATAACCTGTATCGCGCAGTTTTATTTGGGAAAGCGCATCGGCAAGAAATACAATGACCGTATTAGCGCCGGACAAGCCTTGGGACAAAAAAATACCGTGTTAGCTATCTGGATGTCTTACACCTATTTGAACCCCTTGTCTTCTGTTGGCCCGGGAAGCTATGTACTGTGGCAAAATATTTTTAACAGTTATCAGCTGTGGAAAAAGAGAAATAAAGAATTGGAAAATTAAATATCGATAGCTGATATATAATAATTTGACCACAGAATATTTTCGTCTTCTTTTTTGCGTATTCACTATTTTTTCTATAAATTGCCACTGTTTATCAGTGAGGTTGGTTGAATATTGTTCCATAACTTAATGTTTTAGTAACCACTAGGTTTTAAATAATATATCGGTTAATTAACTGATATTCAATATGATATATAATTATATAGTAATTGTTTTAATTCATTTTTAAACAGTTTCTTAATGTCTGAAACGATTGTTGACTTGAATTTTCTTGAGGCTGGAGTTCAATGTTTCCCAATGTATCACTATGAGGAACGTAAAATTGAGAGTAAAACTTTGTTTGATGATGCCGAGGACACCATTCAGAATAATTATATTCGTCGTGATGCCATCTCCGATTTCATTTCAGAACGTTGTCGCAAAGCCTACGGTCCACATGTGAGTAAAGAAGATATTTTTTACTATGTTTACGGCATTCTGCACAGCACGGAATATCGCACCGCCTTTGCCGCCGACCTTAAAAAGATGTTGCCCCGTATTCCATTAGTGGATGAAGCCCTTGATTTTTGGAGTTTTAGCAAAGCAGGAAGAAACTTAGCGGAATTGCATTTGAACTATGAGAATCGTCCTTCGGCAACCGGAGTCATTGTGACCTATAATACCATTCCGCAGAGCGAAATAGAAAAAGTAATGCAATCAGGCGAGATGGAGACAATCAATTATCAAGTTGAAAAGATGCGCTTTCCCTCCAAAACGGATAAAAGCAAAATTATATACAACAGCCAGATAACGATTGAAAATATACCAGCCACAGCTTATGAATACATAGTAAATGGCAAAAGTGCTATCGAATGGATTATGGAGCGTTATGCCGTCATCACTCACAAAGATAGCGGCATCACTAATAATCCTAATGACTGGGCAACGGAACATGACAATCCCCGCTATATATTGGATTTGCTCCTCAGCGTTATTTTATTAAGTATAGAGATGATGGAGATAGTGAATGGATTACCGAAATTAACCTTTTAAATATGGCAAAAGAACGTTCAGCAATAGCAACAATCAAAGGATATTATTATCAATTTGACTATTTTATCCTTCAGTTACTAAAATGCAATAATGAAACTGATTCCATTTGTATTGAAGGCATCGAGGATGTTGATTTAAAAACAGTTGATGAAAGTACTGCTATTCAATGCAAATATTATGCAGGAACAGAATATAATCATTCTGTTATAGCTCAACCATTGCGATATATGTTAGATCATTATCTATCAAAAGCTAATAATGGTATAAAATATAAGATTTATGGGTATTACAAATCAGGTCAAGATAAACTTATATTACCTATTAATATAGAATTTTTTAAAAGTAACTTTATAAGTCTAAAAGCATTTAAAGGTCTTTCGATAGAAGATAAACAAATAATATCATTTTTATCAAATTTGGAGATAGATATTGCAGCAAGAGAGTTTGAACAGCAAGAGACTGATATTTTTAATGAACTAAAAAGACTCTTTAGCTGTAATGATTTTGAAGCAGAATACTTTTATTACAATAATTCATTAAGAATAGTAAAAGAATTATCGATAAATCCGGATATTTCTCAAAGAAGAATAACAAAACGTGAATTTATTGATAAAATCAATAGTAAGGATATATTTTTCAACCAGTGGTTCTTGATAAAAAAAGCATCAAAGAATATTGCTTAATGATTAAAAGAGAATATTTTTCTCCTTTAAATTTATCTCCTTTTGAACGTTTTTTTGTTATAGAGTGCGACTCGATAATTTCTGATACAGAAATAAAATCTTTACTAATCCAAATTGGAAATAAATATTCAAAAATAGAAGCAAAAAAATCCAAGTCCATTCTGCCCTTATGTATATCTATATGGTTTACCTGAGAATAGATTGAAAAATATTTTAAAAAAGTTTACATGATGACAACTTTATTTTTATAGATGGCTACGATTATAAAGATGCTGAATTTTCAGTCAATTCAATTGTTAAAAAGGCTACTTGTTACAATGGATTAAAACTTAAAATCTTGTACAATAAGGAAGATTTAGATTCTGTAATAGATAGTATACAAAAGACTCGAAAGATTTATCAATTTTATACAAGAATACCTTTTTATGAAAATACGAACCATGAACATATCAAGATATTAGTTGAACAAACAATTCATATCAATAAAATAATATAATTATTATGGTAGAACAAGAAAAAATTAATGCAGAAGTAATATCTGTATTTCCCAATAAAGTAAAAATATCAGTAGATAAATTAGAAGATTTCTGTTTAGCAGAAGAAAAGCTTAAAGTTGGTTCATATTTAAGAATCGCAGACAATGATAATGCTGTGTTAATTGCCATTATTGAGAACTTTTCCATTGAAGTTGGAGCAGATAAGGAAGGAAATGCAACAAGAAAGTATATTCTTGAAGCTAATCCCTTAGGATTGATTCGTGGTGACAAGTTTGAGCGTGGTGGAGATACAATAGCTATTCCACCTAAAAAAGTTGAGCCTGCTAAGAAAGAAGAAATTTCTAAAATTTATGAAGAATCTCTTGAGGCAAAAGACAAGTTCACTTTCTCTAAACTTTCTACAAATAAAGATATTTCGGTTCCTGTAAATGGTAATAAGTTTTTCAATAAGCATATTGCCATCGTAGGATCAACAGGTTCAGGGAAATCCCATACTGTAGCGAAACTAATTCAAAGTGCTACACATGAAAAAACAGGAGAATATTCTGGTTTGAATAATTCTCATATTATAATATTTGATATTCATTCAGAATACAAATCAGCATTTCCAGATGCAAACTTTATTGATATCAATAATCTTATACTCCCATATTGGCTTCTTAATGGGGATGAATTGGAAGAGCTTTTTTAGAATCAGGAGATTTTAATAATTACAATCAGGCTTCTTTGTTACAAAAAGTGATAACTGAAAACAAGAAAAATATAATTCAGAACTAGAAAATATATCTTTTGATACACCCGTGAAATTTATTTTAAATGAAGTAATCACTTGTTTGTCAAATCTTTCTAGAGAAACGAAGGATTATAAAAAGACAAATGAAATAGCAATAAAAGAAGCGCATCAGTGTTTTAATGATGAGTCAGCTAAAATTAATCATTACTTTACGAAAATATATACATTTGAAGAGCCAAAGAGCCAAAATTATTCAAAGGGTACGTACGCAGACGGAAGCATTGACAAATTTATCTCTAGAATAAAAAGTAAAGTTAATGATAAAAGATTAAATTTTCTTTTAGGTGAAATCACAGAAGACGTTACATTCGAAGATACTTTAAAAGCATTTAATTGCTTATGAGGAAACAAAACATTCCAATATCACAATTATAGACTTAAGTGGGGTTCCATTTGATGTGTTAAGTATTACCGTTTCTTTGATTTCAAGGATAATATTTGAATATGGTTATTTTTATAAACGACTAAGATGCTCAAAGAATGGTGAGGAAAGAATTAATAACGATGTCCCTATCTTACTTGTGTATGAAGAAGCTCACAAATATGTTCCCAATAGTGATTTGGCAAAATATCGGTCATCTAAACACTCCATTGAAAGAATAGCAAAAGAGGGACGTAAATATGGTGTATCTTTACTCTTAGCTAGTCAGAGACCTTCTGAAATATCAGAAACAATATTTTCTCAGTGTAACAATTTTTTAGCCATGCGATTAACAAATCCAAACGATCAAAATTATGTAAAGAGACTGTTGCCGGATACACTTGGAAATCTTATTGATAAAATGCCGACACTCAAAGCCGGAGAGTGTATATTAATAGGTGAATCAGTTATACTACCTTCAATAGTTCAAATAGATCGTTGTAGCCCAGAACCATCGTCAAATGATATCCCTTATTGGAAATTATGGAAAGAGGAATGGAAAGATCTCAAAATAGATGAGATAAAAAAAGAATGGTATAAATAATAATAAATGAAAATAATCCATACCGCAGATTGGCATTTATGGCAAACGTTTTTTGAATATGACCGTAAAGGTGAACATACTCTATTTTTGACGTGGCTTCGAGAGCAAGTGAAAGTTCACGAGGTGGATGGGTTGTTTATTGCCGGAGATTTGTTTGATATCCCAAACCTATCGGCTGAAAGGAGTGCAAGTGATGTACAGAGAACTTTTTGATATACTACCTATGCCGGACAAAAGTAAACCTTTCATTGTAATGTGGTATTTGCAGGCTACGTGTTCGAAGATTTTGGAAAAGAACCGTGCCGAACGCACTATTATCGGAAGGTTAGAGTGTTTTTCGTCTGAAGTATTCGACGAAAAGATTGCATACACGGCACTCGGACATTTGCACCGTACCCAAAGGGTGTTAAGGCATGAGAATGCCCGATATGCTGGTGCTCCGTTACCGATGTTATTTGTTGAAAAAAATAACAAAGAAGGTGTTACTGAAGAAAATATAATAGATTAGCATTGAAAAGATTCATGATATGGCAAAAGAAATAAGAATAAATGATAACGAGTACGCTCAAATATTGCAGCAGGCGGTTTCTGAGATTCAAACTGCTCGCACGACCGTTGCTCGGCAAGTAAACACTACCGTCAATTCTGTATATTGGAATATCGGGAAGTTACTCTTTGATAGAAATTTAGAGAGTGGATATGGTAGTGGCGTGGTTAAACGATTGTCAGTGGACTTGAAAGAACAGTTTCCGGATATGGGATTGTCTCCTCGTAACCTTTGGAATATGAAACGCCTATACGAGCGTTATTATCAAGAAGATACAAAACTGCTACAAGCTGTGGCAGTTTTACCTTGGGGACATAATTTACTACTGTTGGATAAGTCGTTGTCAGCTAATGAAGCCTTATTCTACGCAGAAGAGTGCTTGCAAAAAGGTTGGTCGAGAGATATGCTGCTCAATGCAATAAAGATGAATACCTACGCAGCCCGTCAGACGAAAATCAAAACGAATAACTTTGATGCCGTACTGCCGATGGCGCATGCCGACTATGCTAATGAAGTATTTAAAAGTTCGTACAACTTAGGATTCCTTAGAATAACAGAGCCTGTTAAGGAGTTGGAACTGGAGAAGCGATTAGTATCTAAAATCAAGTCGTTTATACTGGAGTTGGGCAAAGGTTTTTCTTTTATCGGAAACCAATATCGTCTGGAGTATAACAATAAGGAATATGCAGTGGATATGCTCTTTTTTCACAGAGGTTTGAGGTCGCTCGTTGCGATTGAATTGAAGCTCGGGGCCTTCAAGGCAGAGTATGTAGGCAAGATGAATCTCTACCTTTCGCTGCTTGACCGCTTGGAAAAAGGAGAGAATGAGAACCCGTCAATCGGTATCATTCTTTGCGCCGACAAGGACCACTTGGATGTAGAGATTGCTTTGCAAGATATAAACAAGCCGATTGGGGTTGCCGAGTATCAACTGCTGCTGCCCAAAGACGAACTTCAGGCATTACTCATTCAAGAAATTAATTCCATCGAGGAGAGTGGTGATGTAAGCGAGGAGTAGCAACTTTTGTTTTGCTACTCCAAAAACTTTCCTACCTTTGCATTCGAGCTTTATTTCAGAATACCGTATTGGTGGTGAACAGGTGCGATTATTCGCAAGCTGAGGTAGAAGATTGGGCATCTACATTCTATGTTTGTTCACAAGGACTTTCAAGGTAAAGGTATCGTTACGATACTTTTTAAACGATATAGAGCGGTATGCGATTACGGCTGGTATCACACGAGTTACATCGGAAGTGAGCCTAACCGCTCGCCTTTTCTTTGAAAAAAAGATATATAGTAGAAGTGGAACGAAAACGCAAGGCTAATCAGCTTTGTCTTATTAATTTTTGGATGGCAAAAGAGCTTGATAAAGGTGAAAACTTATAAGATTTCAAGGCGAAAAAAGTAAGTTAACTTTGCGGCCAAGTAAGTTGACTTAAATGATGAAGTAAGTTAACTTACTTTGGGATTGAAGCTTGCTTGTTTTGAATGCGTGTCTTTTATCTATTTTGAAGATATCCTTCTTGCTCATAGATACGACGGTAGCGGTGGATCATCGCTACGAGTGGTTTCAGCCGTTCGTCAATTACTTTCATCTCTTTAAAACGTTCGTACTGTAGGTTGTAAAGGAGGGTGTTTCCCGTTTGAAGACGCGTCTCGATGTCGGAAGGTATAAAGAAGCGGGCCTTAAGACCGAGATGAGTGAAGAATTCAGTGAGGAAAATGTGAATGCCGGCAAGATCGAAATCCCCAAAATGAAGATAGGGATTGGAAATGGCCCGCAACCATGTGCGAAGATCCGAACTCTGGGGATAACGAGAGACAAATAATACCTTGATATTTTTGAACAAATGCCTCATCTGCTCTATATGCTGGAAGTTTTCTCCATTCTCGATACCTACCACCGTAACATCATCCGCCAAGCGGAAATGCGTGAAATCTTCTATAAAGAGAGAGAGTCCCTGCGGAGGGTTGATTAGCAGCGGTTCTCCATACAGCGACGTTTCAATGGGCTGATAACTTTTAACGAGGAATCCGGTAAAACTACGGGTACTTTTCGCCTTAGAACGTGATGTAACTTCTACTTGTCTGGCACGGCTCACCGTTTCGCCACTCTCCATTACCTTGATCCACTCATCCAGCGAGACTTGTATCCCATATCGCTGTGCTAAATAGATAGATAACGCATTTGCGTCTCTCAGTTTGAATTTTCTTCTGCTACCATAGACTTGCTGCCAAATCAAATCCTCGGAGAGCAGTTCTTCTGCCATCTGTTTGGAAAGCCCGGAAGAGGGCACGCTCTCGCCTTGCATCATTTGCGACAGTTTACGGGCATCGCCCAAACGTAAATTCTGTTCTCTATCAATCATGGTTCCTAACATTAATTATCATATTTCAATAATGGCGTAACTTTGGTGTTGGCTCCACTGTCCTTACCCAACAAATATGTGTAGCGATAGCTCTCTACATTATAGGTAGTAGGTGAGGAGTTGATAAGCAAAATGTTGCGACTGTTGGCGAAGTCAAGGATACCCTTCACGTTGGTGGGGTGCAATTTCCCGATCTCATCCATCATGCAATGCAAACGAAACTCTCCAAACTTGTGTGAGGCTTTCTCTTTGAAGACATTGATGAGCATAATGTTCACCATGGCCTTTACCAGGATGTCCGTTCCATCCGAACCTACATTTGATATCTTTTCTACCCATCCCGTATCGTTGTCATTCTCCGTGATGCGGAACTCCAGTTTAAACGTATCGGTGAGCAGCAACCGCTTACGGGACGGTTCATTTTGCAATTCCTTCATGAGGTTGAGCAAATAGCGCACGGCCTGCCTGTTGATGACCTCGCGCAGATCCATTTGCGAGAAGAGGTCTACTTCACCCATATTGAATTCGTTCTCATCGCAAAATTTCTTTATTTCCTTGAGGAGTTGCATCAGTCGGTCGCTGCTGGGTTGTGCACGGAGTTCTATTTTGCGTATCACTCCCGCAAAGTTACGGCGCTCGAAATCCTTGTTGATATTGCCTATGGTACGATGTATCTCACCTTCATTCTGGGTAAGCTCGCCTACCGCTTTGGAGATGCGCTGAATGATGTGTGTATAGCGTTCGCTGATTTGTTTCTGAAAATCGAGGATCTTATTATTATCCACAAACTCGCAGAGGTTGGAGGCAAAATCCAGATAGTCTTCCTCCGTAGACAGATCGGTGCGGAAACTGAACGTGTTCTTGGCCGAGAAGTTGCTTTTAAACAGATTAACCATCCGTTTGAATTCTTCCAATTGTTTCATGCGGCCGGTGATATGGTCTTTCAACTCTTGCACCAACTCTGCGCAACTCTTCCAGGTCTGCCTCTCTTCGGTCACTACTACTTCGGGTGGGCAGAAAGTGGAGTCTTCGTGAAATTTGGCGGCCTGTGCCAAACCTTCCTCCAAGCTTCTCTTTGTTTCGATGCCCTTGCCTAATAAGGCTTGCTGATGTTTTTCTTGTATGTTCAGTTTCTCGCTACGCAAAGTGAAACGTTCTTCAAGCGTGGCCAATTCATCCTCAAGCATCTTCTTTCTACTGCGAAGTTGTGGTTCACGATCAAAAAGTTCCTCTTTGTCCTTTTTGATAGCGGATGGTGTCGGGGAAATGTTTCTCGATGTAAGCCAGCTCTTTTTGAATCTGCAGGATGCGTGCGTCATATTTTCCGATGGCTGCCGTGTCGGCGCCTTTTCCGCTAAGCTCCGCTTGTTGGGAAGCCTCCAGTTCTTTACGGCGTTCCAGCGATTGCTGCTTGTGAAGTTTTATTTCTGTCTCGATACTGTTGCGGTAGTTATTCAGTTCCTGTTCCAGCCGGAGCTTCTTCTCTTTGTAACTTTTCTCGCATACCTTAAGACGATGCGCACGATCAGCCTTCAACTTCTTTATCTCTTCCTCGCAAAGCGCCAGTCGATGAGCCGTATCGTTCTGTTTCATCCGGATTTCAACCATACGCTGTTCACGCCAATCGTCCGTCTTCTTTTGCCATGAGGCGGATTGTGCCATGGCGTTCTTGATGAATGCGGGAAGCTGAAGTTGTTCGGATTCTTGCAGACGCTGTCGGTCTGTTATCTCACGCAAGCGCTTGTTGTATTGTTTCTTCAAAGCCTCCGTTTGCTCTGCCAATTCTTGGTGTAGCATATTGATCCGCTTGACGCACTGTGACAATGCTCCTTGGTATATGGCCAGTTCTGCTTTCAATTCCTCGGGGGTACGGAAATTGCGTTCCAATGCCGTAAGGTCTATTTGCACGCCATACAAGGAAGCCTCCCCTTGGTTGGTTACCTGCGGCGCCAAGTCATTGCGATAAAGTATTTTCTCTTCATCGGCTATTTTTCCGATCGTATCTTTCCATGCGGGTTTGTTCCTGTCCAGCCATTCGGCCAGCGAACCTTTGCGCCGTTCGATGAGCGACTCCAGCCGGGCTATTTGTTCCTCTATCTCTTGCTTCTCTTTTTGTGCGTTAGCGAGAGGCTGAGCCTGTGCCAACTCCAATTCCCGTAACTTCATTCCAGCCTCTTGACGCAGGCTTACAGCTTGCGTAGAGAGTTGCTGAATGGACATTTTCAACTCCTGCGCACGAGTATTCAGTTTGTTCAGTTCCTCGTCGGCTTTGGCATGTTCTTCTTTATAGGGAGCTTCGTGGGCTATCCGTAGCAACTCATTGTTTTGTTGCGATTTCTCCTCTCGTAGTTGCTGGAGTTTGTCTGCCGAGAGTTGCGATTTCTCCTCAAAACGCGTATATACCTCGTTCTCTTCATTGCGCCGTGTCTGCATCAAGCTCTCGTTCTGCTTATTTGTCGCATATTCCCTTTCGTTCACCAATGCGTGTTGCGCATTCTCAAAGGCTCGAAAGTCGGTATCTACCCGTTCTATAAGTGCGCTGTATTTGGCTATGACATCATCGTAGGCACGTGTGAGTTCCTGCCTCCGTTGCTGTTGGCGTGTTAATTCATCGGTAACCGCACTTTTCTGCTCTACCCTGCGAATTATTTCGGTAATGTTCATCTGCTCGTACTCCAGCTGTTTCTGCTTGGCACGTTTTAAGTCGGCATCAACCGAGCCTTTCTCTTTTTTATCAATTTGTCCCGTCCCTCTTGGTATTTCTTTGTCTCCTCACTTTGTAAGCGATGTACATGTTCCAGCTCGGTTTTGTGTCTGGATATTTCCTCGTCAATTAATGGGCGCTGCTTCAAGGCTGATTTCTCTGCATAGCATAATTCGGCACGTCCCTTGGCTATGTGGCTATCCATGTACAATAAGTCGCGATAGCTTTGCATCACTTTCCCGGCTTGTCTTTGTACCGGCGACCCTCCGGGTTTTTCATTGTCCAGCCAAAGCGTAACGTCATTGTAATTCTGTTCGAAATCTTTCGTCTGGTTACGGTAGACATCAAGGTCTATATTCACCTCTTCCTCATTCATGGAGCGGATTATCGTGTCCTTGATGAAATCGGCATCCAGCTTGGAGTTGAGGAACACATTCTGTATGGTTCGGGGGATATTCTGATAATTGGGGCTTTCTACGATAGCGTATTTACGGAAACCTATGAGATCGGGACGACGATTGTTGCCGAAAATAATATCCCGGAACTCTTGATAAGAAACGACGATACGACTGATTTGCGTCTCTGTGCCAATGGCTTTGCGAATAGAGATCCAATCAGCACGAACCTCACGACGCTCGTTGACGAACCATGACGACTGATAGGGTGCGTCAATAAATCGATAAGCCACACGCCCTTGTTGCTTGAAAGCCATCACGCAATAAGGGCCGTTTTCACGCATCACCTCGTAGACGATGAATGAGTTGGCATAAGGAAGGTAGAACTCATCGTAGCTTCTTTTCTCTTTGGGTATGCCTAGCCTCAGCTTATCGGCGTTGTAAAAGAAAAGAATAGCCCGGAGCAGCGTACTCTTTCCTACACCCTGCGTACCAATGAAATGCACGTTTCCGTCCAGTTGAATCTCGGAATAAGGGATATGCGCACTATTCAGGAAAACTATTTTATTCAGGTATCTCATCTTGTCCCTCTTCTGTTATGTTAATACAATCTACCAACTCTTCTATATAATGAAAAGCCGTTAGTACCTTCCAAGTGCCTTCGTCCTCGTCTTCATACTCTATAAATCCCATAGTCTTTAACTCATTGATGAGCTTATCAACGATTTCCTCGAAACCTTTCTTGTCGCTAAAGAGTTCCTTGGCTTGCTCCTTCAGCTCGATTTCGGTACGTATTTGTGTCACTATGTCCGACTTGCTGAATACGAAACCGGGGCCGAAGGCTGAATTGTAGGTTTTCAAGAAGCAGAGATAATCTATCCAGCGAGCGGCGGCTTCGAGTTTACGATCTATATCCGCCTTGCTTTCTTTACGTGCGAAAAAGTAGTAGCCATTGCCGCTTTCAAGATAGAAACCTATGCCTTTATAATATTCATAATAGTCGGTCAACTCCTCTTCGATGGCATCGTAGTAGCGACGGACTGCGGGCGAAAGGCTATTGGACGAGATAAATCCGCCATGGCTCAATGTACTGTATATTTCTTCGGTATATTTCATGGTTGATGAATTATTTAGGGAAAGCTAAGGGATACTCTACCTGTCCCTTACATTCGTAACGGTCGGAAAAGTTCAAATCTTCGGCATATTCAGAGGCTATCTGGCAGAAAAAGACGAGCTTGTCTTCTGTACTTACCGCATTCTTATAAGCGTAATTCATGACAAAAGCGAAAAGATGCTCGCCGGAAGCCACAAACGAGTTGTACACTTCCCTCAAGTTCACTTGATCGATCACTTCCGCCTTACCTTCCAGATATTCGGTAGGTATTGCTTCCGCTACGTCTCTCGATTTATCGTCACGCCTTTTAAGCTTAGTGGCGAGTTTCTTGATAAGTGTCAGCGCTTCGTCCGAATTGCGCAGGTAATCTATTGAAAGTTTGATGCGATAACTAGGTTGCGGCTCCATCCACACATGGTTACGTTCAGCCAGCACTTGCTTGATATTCGTATTCTCCTCCAGCAGGAATTGCTCTTTAAGATACTTCAGCTTGCGTACTTTCTCGAAGATTCGATTTTGGTATTCGATCATGTTGAGGTAATGAACGATTTGCCGCTGTATCTCCATGAGGTTGTGGGAGGAGTCGATGAGTTGCAACTTCACGTCGCTCACCGTGGCACGCATCTGGGCATCCATTGCCTTGCGGAAGAAGAGCAATTGATCTTTATCGATCGCATTTTCGCACTTGTTGATGAGTTGGATGATATTCTTCAGTTTCTCGCCCAGTCGTTGCAGTTTTACTTTCTTTATCTGATAGTTCGGCTCGTTCTTATACGTGCTGTCCAGATTCCGCTTCAGGTCGATCACGTTGCGTACCGTGGTGAGCGCTATGTTCTTGAGCGTACGGCGCACGTCATTATGGTAGTTATATCGCCGCCTCTCGTTATTCTCTTTCAGATAATACTCTATCTGCTCGTTCAGCTTGCTGAGATGTCCTTGTATATAGGCTACATTCACCTCTTCGTTCACTTGCAGCACCTCCTCGAAGAACTTTAGGTAAATGTCTTCCATCTCCAAGAAATCGCCGCTACTACGTATCACTCCGTGATTGATTAAGCTCTGTACCCGCTCCTCCTTATAATCGGTCAGCTCCACCGCGAAATCGTATTTGAAAGAAAGGGAGGTCCGTTTATGAACATCTCACGTAGCAGTTCCCTCTCTCGGTCGAGCGTACGAACCAATTCATCGATAGAACGAAATGTGCGCATACTGATACGGTTTTAGAATCCTTTGGCCCGTTCGATTGTAAGCAGGCTCCTTTTTTTGTCGATACCTCCGGCGTATCCGGTTAGGCTGCCATCGCTGCCTACGACACGGTGGCAGGGGATGATGATACTGATCGGGTTATGGCCTACCGCTCCTCCGATCGCTTGCGTAGACATGCTCGGGATACCTTTTTGCCGGGCGATTTCCCCGGCGAGCTCCTTGTAGGTTACGACTTCGCCATAAGGTATTTTGCTCAATAAGTCCCATACCGCAAGTCGGAAAGGCGTATCCTCCAGATGGATAGGAGGGGTGAAGCTGGGAATCTTACCCATGAAATAGCTATCCAGCCACTCTTTGGCTTGCTCGAATATCGGCAGTTCTCTTTCTTGGTGTTCCGCCGATAATGTGGCGGCAAAATATTTTTGCCCGTCGAACCATAATCCTGTCAGGTGGTCGCCATCGCTGGCTAGGGTTATTTCTCCCAAGGGAGATCGATATTTGTCGGTGTATTGCATGATGTTTATCAAATAAGGGCGTAAGTTAGAAAAATTTTCGAAAGTAGCCAATATCTAAGGGCGGAAATGAGATAAGGAATCCTACTTTTATTTATATTTGCATAGTGAAATTTCGTGAACGGATAATACTTCAACATTTTTAAACAATGATAAAATTATGATCTTAAGTAGAAATTTATCAGAGGCGTTCAATGCCCAAGTTAATGCGGAGATGTGGTCTTCGAATTTGTATTTGTCAATGTCCGTGTATTTCCAGAAAGCAGGGTTGAACGGTTTCGCCCATTGGATGAAGAAACAAGCGGCTGAGGAATTGGAGCATGCTCATAAGTTGATCGATTACGCCTTGGATCGTGGCGGCGATATTACGATCGGCCAGATCAACGTGGTTCCGACAGGCTGGGGAAATCCGTTGGAGGTATTCGAGCATGTTTACAAACACGAGTGCTATGTATCAGAGTTGATCGACAAATTGGTTGATATCGCCGAGGCTGATAAGGATCATGCTTCCCGTGATTTCTTGTTCTGGTTCGTACGCGAGCAAGTAGAGGAAGAATCTACGGCTAAAGAGATCGTGGATCAATTGAAGAATTATGGGGAATGCCATTACGCCATTATGGATCATAGATTAGGAAAGAGATAATACATGTTTTACGAAGTTAACTTCGTTGTCGAATGAAGTTAACTTACTTTGCCAAGTAAGCTAAGTGACATTGCCTAGTAAGTTAAGAGTGTTGGCAATGTTACTTAGCTTCATTTTTTATCATGTCAAATTAGTAGCGTATCATTTATAGATAGGGACGATGAAATTAAGCGATGTATGGTTTACGGCTCTCTCGGAAAACGAGTCAGGGCAAATGATTACCGTTTACGGGCGGGACGAGTTGAATGAGTTCACCGAATCCGGTAAGTTCAAGGAACGTGTCGAGATCACTTGGAAATACGAGGGAGATGGGAGAGGCCTTCCTAGCGATGACCTTGGCGAGAAAATGGAGGCCGTGGAGGAAGCGCTTCGTAAGGCGATGGAAAAGAAAGACAAGCTGGCTATCCTGACGGGTGTCTATACCGGAGGAGGAGAGAAGGTCTGGGTGTTTTACACACGTACCGTGCGTGTATTCGGCGAACGCTTGAATGAGGCCTTGGCTCCTTTCGAGTTACTGCCCATCTCTATTTATACCGAGATGGATCCGGATTGGGAAGAATATAAGGATATGTATGAGATGAAAGAGTGGGCGGTGGATTGAGATCCTGTGCTTCGAGTTTGGCGTGAAAGGTATCTTTTGATTGAAATACCTTCTTTTTCACGACACGGCTCTCTGGCTATAAAAGCCAACGAGCGTAAACGGGGAGCGCGAACAAGCTGCCACCACCGCTTTTTAACACGATAAGCGTCGTTTTTTAACGAATATATACGTATCAACCTACACATATGGCTGTATCAACTCACATATATAGCAGTGTCAACCCACACATATAGTCGCGTCAAGCTACACATATAGTGGCGTAAGCCTACACATATATAGGCATCGACTCTCACATGCGGTAGCGTTGGGCATTATTACCGCCTTACGACCGTAAAACATGAACTAGGGTGAATTATTTCGGCTGGAACGAAAGGCCGTTTTTAGCAAACAGCTATCAAACAGAGAATTGCTGTTTTTTTCTCTCGAATTTGGAAGCGAGACGCACTTGGGTACGGAATAATCGATTCTCCGGGACTTCAGATTACAAGTTGTCAAAAAGACAAATGGGCCACTTGTATCTATAGTTCCTCTGCCATTTCCCGATAACCATCGGGGGAGAGATGGTTAATGTATATTAAGACTGTCACTCATCTTTTCATCAAGATGGATGAAAATCTCGGTGGATGTGCTTTCTATGTTGACGACATTAAAAATACGTAAGAACTGCACTTGGTAGTACTATCTGAGCTAATGTATAAAGTTGATTCGTTTCCATAGAGCAAAGGTAGAGATTTTAAATAGATGAAAATAATTATCCCCACCAATTATCAACTGATCCTATAAAAACTCTATTTCTCCAATAATTATATATTTGGCTTATAATTAATCGAATTTAATAACATGACTTTTCGGAAGAAAAGCTTGGTTATAATTTAGTTAAATAAAGAAAAGAGCTATCTCGTTCGTGAGAATATAGGTAGCTCACTATTTATTGGTGGTAGACTTGTGCCAATCGGCGATAGCTTGCCTACGGAATTTCTTTTTGAAATTCTCGCCTGTTTTGTATGTCCTAGGTGATATAAAATGGAAGGTGTGGCAAATTGATATTATCGATATTTGCCACACCTCCCCTTATCACTTACGAAAACTATTCTTCTTTTTACCGGCTCATCAAGAAAGATTTGAATCCCTCGAAATCTTTTGCCAGCTCGATGCTTTGCTTGGTTCCTTCCATGAAGGCTTTCAGTTTCGCCGGGATCTCGATATCTGCCTCCAATATCTTATCGACCGTTCCTTTGAATTTGGCGGGATGGGCGGTCTCGAGGAATAGACCCGTCTCGGTCTCGCTTAGATCGCTGTCAAGTAATCCTTGGTAGCCACAGGCTCCGTGCGGGTCAAGGATATATCCCGTCTCTTTATAGACGGCTCGCATCGTAGAGGCGATTTCCTCGTCCGTATAGCGATGTCCGGAGATCAGTGCGCATATTTCTTTATGAGGATCATTGAATGCGCCGAATAGGTCGATGATACGGGCGAAATTACTCGGATCGCCTACATCCATGGCGTTCGCTAGGGTGGCGACTGATGGGCGGGGTGTATAAGTTCCTGTATTCAGGTATTCCAAGAATACGTCGTTACGGTTGTTTGCCGCTACGAAACGCTTGATAGGGAGCCCCATCCAATAGGCGAACAATCCGGCGGTGATGTTTCCGAAATTACCACTCGGCACGCAAACAACCAGCTCGTCCGCTTTTCCCAGCTTGTCCAGCTGAGCGTAAGCGTTGAAATAGTAGAACGATTGGGGCAAGAAACGGGCTACGTTGATGGAGTTCGCCGAGGTCAGTTTCATATGACGGTTTAATTCCTCGTCCATAAAGGCGGATTTAACCAGCGCTTGGCAATCGTCGAACGTGCCGTCTATCTCCAATGCCGTGATGTTCTGTCCTAATGTCGTGAACTGGCATTCCTGTATCGGGCTGACCTTTCCCTTGGGATAAAGCACATACACGTGAATGCCCGGAACGCCTAGGAATCCGTTGGCGACGGCGCTTCCCGTATCGCCGGAAGTAGCTACCAATACGTTTACTTGCTTCAATCCCTCTTTCTTTATGAAATAACCGAGCAGACGAGCCATGAAGCGCCCTCCTACATCCTTAAAGGCCAATGTAGGCCCGTGAAATAACTCTAAGCTATAGATATTACCCTTTACGGGTACCACCGGGGTCTCGAAGGAGAGCGTATCTTTTACGATACCGTCCAATACCTCCGGCTCGATGTCTTCCCCGAAGAACATCTGAGCTACTGTGCAGGCGATCTCGTGGAAGGACTGGTTCTTCATGTTGGCTATCACCTCCTCGTCCAAGGAGTCGATATACTCGGGCATATATAATCCCTTATCGCCGGCCAGACCTTTTACGACGGCCTCTTCTAGGCTGGCTACAGGGGCTTGTTTGTTTGTGCTGTAATATTTCATGCTCTAATCGTTTAGAAATTCTTTTATAAATTGATCTTTTTCCAGTATGCCATATTTGCCGTTTGATACGGCGAACTCATCAAATGTGGTAACGGAGTCGGGTTGCTCGCCCGGCTTGTAAATCAGGAATGGAACCGGGGTATTCGTATGCGTACGTATGGAGCAAGGAGTGGGGTGGTCCGGAAGGATAGCGATTGCTACCGGCTCGTCCCATTTTTGCGTTTCCTCGTAGATGATACGTACGGCACGGTTGTCCAGATACTCTATCGTCTTGATCTTTAGGTCTACGTCTCCTTCATGCCCGGCCTCGTCGCTTGCCTCGATATGCAGGTAGACGAAGTCGTTTGTCTTGAGGGCCTCAAGGGCGGCGTGCGCTTTTCCCTCGTAGTTCGTGTCGTATAATCCGGTAGCTCCCTCTACGTGAAGCACCTCGAGGCCGGCGTAAACGCCGATTCCCCGGATGAGATCGACGGCGGAGATCACGGAGCCTTTCCCGAAGCCGTACATCTCCCGCATCGTTCGCATGGCCGGACGGTAGCCCGGAGACCAAGGCCAGATACTGTTCGCCGGATCTTTCCCCGCTGCCATACGTTTGAGGTTCACCGGGTGATCCTTTAAGATCTCTTGGGACTTGAGGATTAATTCGTTTAATAAATCGGCGGTCTCTCGTGCTTCCGGAACTTCCGGTTTTATCATTAAAGGCCGGAAAGGATGGAGGGGTACGTCGTGTGGTGGCGTGCAATCCAGACGCTTATCGCCTCCTTTGATTACCAATAGGTGGCGATAGGAGACACCTGTATAGAACTTAACACGGTCGGAGCCTAATCGCTCGTTCAGACATTGGATCAACTCGTCCGCTTCCTCCGTGGAGATATGGCCGGAAGAGTGATTCTTCAAGATGTCGCCTTCTACGCAGATTAAGTTACAACGCATCGCCATCTCGCCGGGCTGCAGGGCGACGCCTATACTGGCGGCTTCCAATACACCCCGTCCCTCGTATACGGAGGGCAGGTCATAGCCTAATACCGCCATGTTCGCGACCTCGCTACCGGGATGGAAACCATCCGCTACGGTTTTCATCTGCCCGGTTACTCCCAGTTCCGCCAATTTATCCATATAAGGAGTCTTGGCGTATTGCATCGGGGTCTTGCCTCCCAGAGCCTCTATCGGCTCGTCGGCCATTCCATCGCCTAAAATGATAATGTGCTTCATACCTATCGAATATTAGCAATGGATATGATGTCGGCGAATACGCCTGCGGCTGTCACGTCGGCTCCGGCACCATATCCCTTGATGATCATTGGATATTCATGATATCTCTCGGTGGAGATCATGATAATATTGTTGCTGCCCTCCAGTTCATAGAACGGATGGTGGCTGTCTACGGCTTGTAGGCCTACCTCGCAAGCGCCGTTCTCCATCTTCGCCACGAAACGGAAGCGTTTGCCTTCCGCTTCCAGTAGCTGGCGTTTCTCCTCGAAACCGGCATCTGTATCCTTGATATTCTTCCAGAAGTCCTCAAGGGAACCCTCGAAGTACTTTTCCGGGATGAACAGGTTCCGTTTTACGTCGGCTTGCTCCACCGGATAACCGGCCTCACGGGCCAAGATAACCAGCTTACGGATTACGTCTTTGCCGCTAAGGTCGATACGTGGGTCCGGCTCGGCGTATCCGGCTTCCTTTGCCATATGGATCGCCTCGCTGAAAGGAATATCGGCGCTGATCGTATTAAAGATATAATTCAGCGTACCGGAAAGTACGGCCTCCAGTTTCAATATATGGTCACCGCTATTGATCAAGTCGTTCATCGTATTGATGATCGGGAGGCCGGCGCCTACGTTCGTCTCGAACAAGAACTTGATGTCTCGGTGGCGGGCGGTCTCCTTGAGCTTGGTATAATTATCGTAGGAGGAGGAGGCCGCTTCTTTGTTAGCTGCCACGACGGACACGTTATTGTTCATCAACGTCTCGTAAAGAGCCGCCACGTCCGGGCTTGCCGTGCAATCCACGAATACGGAGTTGAAGATATTCATCTTTACGATCTCTTCGCACAGATGCTCCGGGTTGCTCTCTTCCCCGTTCTCCTTCAGCTCCTCCAGATAATTGTCGAGGTTGATCCCTTCCCGGCATAAAAGGGCTTTCTTGGAGTTTGAGATACCTACGACATTCAGCTTCAAACCGTTTTGCCGCATCAGTTTCGGTTGCTGGATGCGTATCTGTTCCAATAAATTGCCGCCTACGGTTCCTACACCGGCGATGAAAAGGTTCAATACCTTATATTCGGATAGGAAAAAAGAGTCATGAATGGAGTTCAACGCCTTGCGAAGGTATTTATGCTTGATAACGAAAGAGATATTCGTCTCGGAAGCGCCTTGGGCGCAAGCGATCACGCTGATGCCCGCACGTCCCAGCGTACCGAACAGCTTACCGGCGATACCCGGGGTACGTTTCATGTTCTCGCCTACGATAGCGACGGTAGCCAGATCCTTCTCCGCTACGGTATCGTTCATATCACCCTGCGCACGCTCCAAGGCGAACTCGTCGTTCAATACTTGTACGGCCAAATCAGCGTCGGCGTTACGTACGGCGAAAGTCGTATTATTCTCGGAGCTGGCCTGCGATACCATAAATACGCTGATGCCATTCTTGGCGAGCGTCTTAAAGATCCGGTAGTTCACGCCGATCACGCCCACCATACCTAAACCTTGCACCGTGATCAAACAGGTATCGTTGATGGAGGAGATACCCTTGATGATGGCCTTGCCTTCCTCTTTCACCCGCTCTTTCGAGATATAGGTTCCGGGAGCGGTCGGGTTGAAGGTATTCAAGATACGGATCGGGATATTCTTATGATAAACCGGATAGATCGTCGGCGGATAGATTACTTTCGCCCCGAAGTTACACAACTCCATCGCCTCCGTAAAAGTAAGCCGGTCGATTACGTAGGCGGAGCTGATCACACGGGGATCAGCGGTCATGAAACCATCCACGTCCGTCCATATCTCCAAGGTGTTAGCGTCTAAGGCGGTCGCCAAGATGGAGGCGGTATAATCCGATCCCCCCTCGTCCGAGGTTCGTAACCTCTCCGGTTTCCGTGCTGGAAGAGATGAATCCGGGCACCAAGGAAACCTTGGGCAGCGGCGAGAAGGTCTCTTTTATGAGCTTGTTGGTCAAGTCGAAATCCACGATATGCTTGTTGAATTGCTTGACTGTCTTGATATATTTGCGTGAGTCGAATAACTTAGCGTCCTTGATCACGTTCGAGACGATCAAGGAAGATAGGCGCTCGCCATAACTTACGATCGTATCGGATGTCTTGGCGGATAAATCGTTAATCAAATAAACACCTTTGAAAATATTGCTCAATTCATCCAGTAAAGCCATCACTTTCTTCTGGACATCCATGCGTACCTCCTTGTCCTCTATCACTCCCTCGATCACGTCCAGATGGCGGGCGATGATCTCCGATAATTCTTTCTCGTAGGCAAGGTCGCCTTTAGAAGCCATGGTAGAAGTGGCCAGTAATTTATCGGTGATGCCCCCTAAGGCGGAGACAACCACGATTACGGGCTCTTCGATAGCCTCTACTATTTTCTTTACACTTAAGATACTATTCACGGAACCTACGGATGTTCCGCCGAATTTTAATACTTTCATCGATATGTATTTTTAATGGTTCATCGAGGATTGACAATCAAGAAAAGGCTTTTTCATGATTAGCAACCGACAATAACCGATTGATTAAACTTATTTATGTAAAAGGAGAAATAAAAAAGGATGCAATACGAGATTGCGACATAGCGTGACGTGGTCTACGCGAATGCTTATTAATAGATTCTAACCCCCCAAGGGGTCATCAATGCCCATGTATAATATGAGGACTCTACACTCATCATTGATTTTGTATGCTACTTATTCTTTTATATTATGGGGGCAATATTACGCATTATTTTTCATATTGCAAGCGTTTTTGCTAAAAGATTGACTATTTTGTTGTTCAAGGTCCGCCCGGCTCTTGCTTTGGGTCACTAAATAGACGCCGGAGAAAACAAGTGCGGCCGATACTAGTTTCGTTACGCTAAAACTATCCTGACCGATGAATACGGCGATAAAGGAAGCTACGATCGGTTGGATATAATTGTACATGCTGACGGTAGTCGGGCGGATTCGCTTCAAGGCCAGCGGTATTAATAAATAGGGTACGAACGTGGCCCCGAATAACACGAAGAAGATGGCTCCCAACTCTTGGCCGTCGAAGACCTCTTTGTGGAAAGCCGGGGTATTCCAGATGGATTCGATAGCGAAAGGCAGGGTAATCAGCGTGGAGAACAGGAACATCCATTTCATCATCGTGACGGATGAGTACTTGAGTGTTAGTGGCTTGGATACTACCAAATAGATCGAGTACATGAATCCGCTAACCGTAATCAACAGGTTTCCCCCTAGACTGCTCGCTTGATTGGAACCTTGCGTGGATTGTAGTATCAAGGAGATCGCCCCGCATATGCCAAGCAGTACCCCGAACGTTTTCATCCGTGTGATCGGTTCCTTTAGGATCAGGGCCGCCAAGATCATGACAAAGATGGGGACGGCGGTCGCTATGATGGAAGCGTCTACCGGCGACGTGGTATTCAATCCCCAGATAAACAGCCCTTGGTTCAAGCCTACTCCGCAAAGGGCGCAAAGGCATAGAAGTCCCAAGTCCTTCAACGGCACTTTCTCATAGGGAACGAATAGGGAGGTGATCCAGAACATCACGCAAGCGAAGCTCATCCGCATACTGGTCAGCGCCTCGGGTTGCACATGCTCGGGGAGTAGATATTTGGATACGGGCATATTAATGGCGAACAGGATGTTGGCCGCTAAAATAAGGAGATGCCCTTTTAGCTTTTCTTGATTCATCATAAGTACGATCCTAGATTGGTATAATATAAATGTATACAGGCTTATGTTTTGGTGAGCAAAGGTCTTACTTTTTTTGTAAATAAGAAATGATCCGTTAGTAAAGTGTTTTACATACGGATCATTGTCTGTTTAGCCAAGGAAGCATCCCGTTTTTATTACGATGAAACGGCCGCTCCTCCCATGATATCCAGCAATTCGTCGGTGATGGCCTGCTGGCGGGTTTTATTATATTGCAAAGTTAATTGTTGGATTAAATCGTTTGCGTTGTCGTTGGCGGTCTGCATGGCCATCATACGGGCGGCGTGCTCGGCGGTTGAGGTGTCGAGTAGGATCGTATAGATGGTTAGGTTCAGCAATTTCGGGAAAAGCCGGTTACGCAACTCTTCCGCCGAGGGCTCAAGGATGTAGTCGGTGGCCGTTTCCGCCGCTTCCGTATCCGAGAGGGAAAGGGGAAGATACGTCTTGTGGGTTACGACTTGTGTCGCCATGTTCTTGAAATGGTGATACAGTAATTCCACCCGGTCTGCTTTACCTGTGACGAACAGCTCCATGAGACGGTTCGCCAAGGATACGGCGCTTTCATAAGACGGTTTTTCGCCGATCGTGATGAAATCAGTGTCGAAGCTATAACCCGCTTTATGAAGCTCATCCGCTATTTTCTTGCCGATAGGGTAGAGGCGTACCTCTATTTGCTGGTTCTTATAAGTCTGGATCGTGGCGGATAACTCTTTCCATATATTGGCATTGAATGTCCCGCATAACCCCGTGCTCGAGGCGAATACGGCGATAGCCACCTTGCTCACCTTACGCTGTTCGGTGTAAGGTGAGTCTAGGTCGCATTCCGCCGAAAGAAGACCGTTTAAGATAGCGGATAGTTTATTAGCATATGTAAGTGTGTGCTCGGTTTGCGTCTGGGCATGATGAAACTTGGCCGACGATACCATTTTCATGGCGGCGGTGATCTTCTGCGTGCTCCGTATAGAGGCGATCCGGACTTTTATTTCTTTCAATGAACCCATAACTCCTTCGCTGTTTTTTCCAATATACCTCGTATCTCATCATTGATAACGCCGGTCTTTAAGACATCCAGTACGTCCCGTTGGTGAGAGGTACGTAACTCTTGCAAAAACCTTGCCTCGAACTCATGCACCTTGTCCAATGGAACCTCTTTCAGCAGACCTTGCGTTCCGCAATAAAGGATCGAGATTTGCTCTTCCACCGGCATCGGGCTATATTGAGGCTGTATCAGTAACTGGGTATTCTTCTGCCCTTTATCGATCGTGAAAGCGGTGACGGCATCCATCTCGCCCCCGAACTTGGAGAATGATTCCAATTCACGGAACTGAGCCTGATCGATTTTCAAGGTACCTGCTACCTTTTTCATCGCCTTTAATTGCGCGTTACCGCCTACACGGGAAACAGAGATTCCGACGTTGATAGCTGGGCGGTTCCCTTGGTTGAATAAATCGGTCTCAAGGAATATCTGTCCGTCGGTGATAGAGATCACGTTGGTCGGGATATAAGCCGATACGTCTCCCGCCTGAGTCTCGATGATCGGTAAAGCGGTCAAGGAGCCACCGCCTTTCACCTTGTCTCTCATGCTTTCGGGGAGATCGTTCATCTCACGGGCTACCTCCGGCTGGTTGATGATCTTGGCGGCACGTTCCAATAGGCGGGAGTGCAGGTAAAAGATATCACCCGGGTACGCCTCACGTCCGGAAGGACGGCGAAGGATCAAGGAAACCTCACGGTAGGCGACCGCCTGTTTGGACAGATCGTCGTAGACCACCAAGGCGTGTCGTCCGCTATCCCGGAAGTACTCTCCGATGGCCGCTCCGGCGAACGGGGCGAAATATTGCATGGCTGCCGGGTCGGATGCTGTCGCGCTTACGACAATCGTATAGTCCATGGCTCCTTTCTCTTGCAAGGTGTTCACCAAGGCCGCTACCGTGGAACCCTTTTGCCCGATCGCCACGTAAATACAGTAAACCGGGTTCCCTGCCTCGTAGTTGCTACGTTGGTTGATGATGGTATCGATAGCGATCGAGGTCTTTCCCGTCTGCCTGTCGCCGATGATCAACTCACGTTGCCCCCTCCCGATAGGGATCATAGCGTCTACGGCCTTGATACCGGTTTGCAAAGGCTCGTTTACCGGCTGACGGAAGATCACGCCCGGAGCCTTGCGCTCAAGCGGCATCTCGCAAGTCTCGCCAAGGATCTCGCCTTTCCCGTCGATCGGGTTTCCCAACGGATCGATCACACGCCCGATCATCCCCTCGCTGACATCGATAGAGGCGATACGGCCCGTGCGTTTTACGGTGTCGCCCTCCTTGATTTGGTCGGTCGGACCTAAAAGGACGGCGCCTACATTATCTTCCTCCAAGTTCATCACGATTGCTTCCATCCCGTTATCGAATTGAAGCAACTCGTTCGCCTCCGCATTATCCAACCCGTAGATGCGGGCCACGCCGTCGCTCACCTGCAATACGGTCCCGACCTCCTCCAGCTTGATGCTGGTATGGATTCCTTCCAATTGCTGGCGCAGGATGGAGGAGACTTCACTCACTTTTATCTGTTCTGTCATACTTCTTCTTTTTTATCTGTTTTCGAGTAGCCCGGTACGGATATCCCGTAGTTGCGTCGCATAGCTAGCGTCTATCCGGTAATTGCCGATGCGTAGGCGGAAGCCCCCGATTAGTTCCGGTTCCACGTGGCCGGAGAACTCGATCGTGCAGCCCGTCTCTTCCGTCAGCTTGTTCTGGTGAGACTTGACCGCATCGTCTACCGTTACGGCTGTGTCGAATCGTACCCGGGTAATCTTCTTCTCTTTCCGGTACAGGTGGATATAGATATGCGCCAACATGAAGAGCAGGAGGCTTTCCCGTTTATGTTCCAGTACGAGGTTGCATGAAACGTTCATACAAGCTCGGAGACCTCTATACCTCCCGCTGCCGTAAGCAATTTCACTTTCTCCGGTACGGAAACGATCGGGTTGCTCAAGGCGCCCCTAAGCTCGGGCTCCATCGAGAAGCTGTCTGCCAACATCTTCATATCATCATATACCCGCGTTTCCTGTTCCTTGTCTTTCGCTAGGGAGAAAAGCGCTTTGGCATACCGGGAAGAGATAGTTCCTATATCCATACCTTACGATTTACTAAACGATACCTCATCCAGCAGCCGGTCGATCATCTGTTGTTGTTCCTTATCCCGGCCGATCTTTCTCTTTCATTACTTTCTCTGCGATAGCGATCGAAAGATCCGCTATCTCCGAGCGGACTTCGCGAATAGCTTTCTCTTTTTCTTCGCGGATACGTCGGGCTGCCTCTTCCACCTGCAAACGAGTTTCGGCGGCAGCTTTCCGGTGAGCTTCGTCGATGATTTGTTCCTTTTCGGCAAAGGCTTCTTTCAGGACGGCGTTCTGCTTTTCCTTGGCTTCGGCTAGTATCCGGGCCCCTCGGCCTGGATATGGGCAAGCTGCTCATTCGCCTGGCGTGCCGTCTCAAGAGAGTTGTCGATGTAAGCTTTCCGTTGTTCGACTGCCTTGACGATCACGGGAAATCCGTATTTGGAAAGGATCACGAAGACAATCCCGAATGAAACGATCATCCAGAACAGAAGCCCGAATCCGGTGTTAATAAAGACATAGTTTGTTACTTTTTTATTGGAACAACGCCAGGAAACATACGACAATAGCAAACAATGCCACACCTTCTACCAGAGCTCCCATGATCAACATCGAGGTACGGATCTCTCCTGCGGCCGACGGCTGGCGTCCAATAGCTTCAACGGCACCTTTACCGATCAATCCGATACCGATACCTGCACCTATAGCGGCGAATCCCGCTCCGATAGTGGCTCCCATCTTCGCTACGCCCATCCCGGCTGCCGCTTGTAATAAAATAGTCGATAACATAGTGTTTAATTTTAAATTAGTAACCTAATATATTTAATCTTTTTCTTTGGAACCTTAGCCAAACCTATATAATTGGCTGACAATAATGTGAAAATATAAGCTTGCAAGCAAGCCACTAACAATTCCAGACAGTTCATGAACGCACAGAACAGCACCGAAACGATCGTCATTCCGAAATTCACCAACAACCCCATCGTTACCGTGATAAAGATCAGGCAGGTGAGCGCGAGGATAATCGTATGGCCTGCCATGATATTGGCGAACAGACGGATCATCAGCGAACGGCTTGGTGAATACCCCGAAGAAACTCCACGAAAGGCATGATCGGCAAGGGCAGTTTCAAGTAGATCGGTGCTTTCGGCCAAAATAATCTCTTTCCAGTATTCGTGGCAAACAGGTTGACAGCGATAAACGTACAAAGTGCCAATGACGGCCTGTTACCGCTATATTTCCCGTAATATTAGCGCCTCCCGGAAAGACCGGGATGATTCCGATCAGATTGTTGATCAGGATAAAGAAGAATACCGTCAGCAGATAAGAGGAGAACGGCTTACTCTTCTTTGCCGATCGACTCCTTGATGACGCCGTCTTGTATGTAGGAAATAATCATTTCCATCAAGCCGGTAAATCCGCTCGGAACCTGGTTCGGATGTCTCTTGATACCAACGGGCGGTCCGTAGAACTATGAACAGCAAGAGGCCGCAACTCAGGAACAGGCCGCAAACATTCTTGGTCAGCGAGAAGTCCACCGGGCGCACCTCTTCTCCTGCACTGTTCTTCTCAACAACCTTTCCCGGCATGCTCACCTTCCCCGGCGATATAATAATTGTGATGCGTCCGGCCATGATGTAGATGGGATGACAGGAATAAATCCCATCCTCGCTCCTCGCTTTTGACCAAGATAGGCAGGGGAATCGCAATCTCTTGTCCGTTCCATTCCGTGATGCCATGTATAGGCGTCTTGAATGTGGGAGAAGACGATATCCTGCACGTCTATGCCGGACGCCGCTTTTGCCGAGCCGGGGCCAGAAAACAGAGCCACATCAGCAATACGATCCATATGTATTTGTTATCTTTGATATACTCATCATCATTTTCCCTTTTTCTCTCTTTTCATTCTTTTCTTCTCGAACAGATAAACCGTATACGTTTCCAATCCCAAATAGATAAAATAGAATAACATCAGGGTGAAGCCGAACATTCTCAAATTTTGCTCTGACCAGTGCGGCATAAAGCCACAGGAAAACAACGGCAAGGGAGCGTGAACTTGCAGAAACGGACTACCATGAAAGCGGTAATCGTCACATCTCCGTTTTTTCTTTTTACCCGGTCTAGGAAGAAAGTCATCACAATGGCCATGACCCAGTAAAAGAAGGGAATGGAAGGATACCACGAGAAATAGTGATCCGGCCAGATCGTGTATAATAATCCACCTAATGACACGCCGATTGCTGCATTGATAAACGTGATCAATCCCATTAGCTCATTTTTAACCTGCCAGTCATGTGTCGTATATACTTTTATTCGATGCAAACGGATAGGTATCATCTTTTACCTCTACGAATCCGCTCTTGATAGCCTGTTCGCCTTTTTTGCCATTTGTTCGAACCGGATCGTACCCGCCTTCAACGCTGCTATCAATGGGGCATGATGAGGGAAGATATCGAATGAACCGGCTGCTCCCGGGAAAGGAGACAGATTCGGTCTCGCCTTCGAAAAGAATGCCGTCCGGTGATACAATTTCCAGTCTCATATCGATTAATTTGCTTGTTCAGCCAATCGCTTTGCTTTTTCCATCACGTCCTCGATGGTGCCTACGTTTAAGAATGCCTGTTCGGGTATGTCATCCGTTTCCCCGTCCATGATCATCTTGAATCCCCGGATCGTATCCTCTATAGAGACCATGACACCGGGTACGCCAGTGAATTGTTCTGCCACGGAGAACGGCTGTGACAGGAAACGTTGTACACGGCGGGCCCGGTTGACCGTTAGCCTGTCCTCGTCGGAAAGTTCTTCCATACCGAGGATGGAGATGATATCTTGAAGTTCCTTGTTCCGTTGCAGGATTTGTTTTACACGTTGCGCTGTGTCGTAATGCTCCTTGCCTACGATCAGCGGATCCAGGATGCGGGAGGTGGATTCCAGCGGGTCTACGGCCGGATAGATACCGAGTTCGGTGATCTTACGGCTCAATACCGTGGTGGCATCCAGATGTGTAAAGGTCGTTGCCGGAGCCGGGTCCGTCAGGTCGTCTGCTGGCACATAAACTGCCTGAACGGACGTGATGGGGCCCTTCTTTGTTGAGGTGATACGCTCTTGCATGGCTCCCATTTCGGTGGCCAATGTCGGCTGGTAACCGACGGCGGACGGCATACGTCCCAGCAGGGCGGATACTTCCGAACCGGCCTGTGTGAACCGGAAGATATTGTCGATAAAGAAAAGGATGTCTTTTGTTTCCCCCTCTGCCGCCAGGTCACGGAAAGACTCGGCGATCGTCAGTCCTGAAAGGGCTACCGAAGAGCGGGCTCCCGGCGGTTCGTTCATCTGGCCGAAGACCAGTGTCGCCTGCGACTTGGCCAGTTCATCATAATCGATCTTGGACAAATCCCAATGACCTGCCTCCATGCTTTTCTTGAATTCTTCGCCGTAGCGGATGACTCCGGATTGGATCATTTCACGCAATAGATCGTTTCCTTCACGTGTACGTTCACCCACACCGGCGAAGACGGAGAATCCGTTGTTCTTCTTCGCGATGTTGTTGATCAACTCCATGATCAGGACCGTCTTTCCTACGCCGGCTCCTCCGAACAGTCCGATCTTGCCTCCTTTGGAGTAAGGTTCCAATAAATCGATTACTTTAATACCCGTGTACAAGACCTCTTGGGTCGTTGTCAGATCCTCGAATTTAGGAGGCTCACGATGGATCGGAAGAGCCCCGTCTTGTAAGCTGGGCCATGCCATCGATAGGGTCGCCGGTGACATTCATTAAACGTCCTTTGACTTGGTCGCCGGTCGGCATGGTGATGGGCATTCCGTATGACACGGCCTCCATGCCTCGTCTCAATCCGTCTGTCGTATCCATCGCTACGGTACGGACCGTGTTTTCCCCAATGTGCTGCTGGACTTCCACAATCAGGATCTTTCCGTTTGGGCGGGAAATCTCCATGGCGTCGTGGATACGGGGGAGGGTTACTGTTTCTTCTGTCCCATAATCAAAGTGGATATCCACGACCGGACCGATAACCTGTGAGATATAGCCTTTTATTTCTCCCATAAAGCCTATTTGTTATTTATCTTAACCTATTAAAATGTCGTTGCAATATTACGTTTTATGGCGTTTCGATCCTTGAAAATAGAACTTTTTGTGTCTTTTGAGATTAGTTAAACATTAAACTATTTAGCTGTAGTTCCGAAATAGACCAATTTGTTTCTTATTTGGACGAATCAGAAAGCTATAGTCAAATTTCTAAGGCATAGATAGATAAGGAGATACGAATTTGCTGCCTTTTTGATAGTAAAGGTGACAGTTCTGTTTTATTTTGTTAATCCATAATAGAGGTGTTTTTAATGGTATCGGATAGTTATTTGTGGTTCTGTTGAGCAAGTGGTGATATTTATGTAATTTTGTACGTCAACAATACTAAATAAACATGAAACGAATTATTGAGATATGCGCGAACTCCGCCCAGAGCTGTGTGGAGGCGGAGGCGGGAGGCGCTACCCGTGTAGAGCTTTGCGCCGGGATACCCGAAGGGGGAACTACACCTAGTTATGGAGAGATCAAGACGGCGAAGGCTCTGACTTCCAAGATCGATATCAATGTGATTATCCGTCCGAGAGGCGGTGATTTCTTGTATACGGAAGCCGAGGTACAATCCATGCTATTGGATATAGAACTGTGCAAGGAGCTAAAAGTGCATGGCGTCGTTTTCGGCTGTCTTACGAAAGACGGGGATATCGATGTACCCTTGATGCGGCGCTTGATCGAGGCGGCAAAACCTCTGTCCGTAACTTGTCATCGTGCTTTCGATGTTTGCCGGGACCCATTCACTGCGTTGGAGCAGCTAATCGAGTTGGGATGCGACCGTATCTTGACCTCCGGCCAGCAATCGGATGCCGTGAAAGGAATCCCCTTGATCGCCGAGCTGGTGAAACGTGCGGACGGACGGATCATCATCATGCCGGGATGTGGCGTACGTGAGAATAATATCGGGAAAATAGAGGCGGAGACAGGAGCGAAAGAGTTTCATACGTCCGCCCGAAGTATCGTATATAGTAAAATGGAATACCGCAATGAGAATGTCCCGATGGGAAGCAGTATCGTGTCCTCCGAATTCGAGACGGTGCAAACGGATCGGGAGAAGGTAAAAGCATATATTTAAGTGCTGGTATAGGCGTGAGCCTGTGTCGGTATTGGTGTAGCCCTACGCCTATACCGGCATCGCCTCATGCCTATACCGGCGTGGGGCGATACCAATACTCGTATGCGGGTGAAATGTTTTTTCTTCCCAAAAAGATTGTTTATCTTTGCGCCTCCATTAGATAAAAGATGCTAAATGTAACAGTGAATAATCGTTTTGGGTTTCACCAGCGTATCATGCTTATGATCATGTTGGTGCTGTTACAGTTTTATTCCATTGGAAGCGATTTCTTTCCGGAGAATATTACCACTACCTCGATGGAAATAGTCGATAAAGAGGCACCCGATGTGTTGTTGGATTTTGACGATAACGCCTCCTTGCGAACGGTACGTCAGGAGCAAGTGCAAATCCGAGCCTTGGAGATCGATTTGATATGGGACTTGTTTACGATTCTGGATTTACATGAATTAATTCATTCCTTGGAACTACGGCAATGCGCCAAGCTTCCTTTATTTTATAACCTACACAAAAGCACAGAATTTCGTTTGGTTCTGTTCCTATCTGATTTAGTAGAACTTACCTGTTTCTTATTGTCGCGCATGGGGTGATTCGCCTATGTGCTTTTCGTCGTATTCAAATAATTATAAATCTATAAGTTTTATGAGGATAAAATTGTTTTCTAACTATTTACCCTTACTATGCTTAACGGCTTGTGTATGGGTATCTTGTAGCCAAAACCGGGAGAAAAAGTCCGGGAAGAAAGATCATACGCCGGTGATGCGGTTAACCACGACCACGATCGAGGTGCCGCAGTCCTATGTAGCGGATGTACAAGCCGTACAGTTCGTAGAGGTGAAACCGAAAGTGGAAGGGTTCGTGGAGGCCGTCCTTGTAGATGAGGGCGAGCACGTGAAGAAAGGGCAGGTGCTTTTCAAGCTTTCCTCGGCGGAATTGTACGAGGAGGTGAAAGAGGCGCAAGCCAATCACAAACAGGCCCAAGCCGAGTTGAAGATGGCGGAGGTAGAGGTAGACCGCATCAAGCGTTTGGTGGAGAAAGATATCATCTCGCCGATTCGTCTGGAGCAGGCGATGGCCGAGGCGGACGTGGCACGCTTGCAGGTGCAACAGGCCAAATCCCGTTTGCAACGTGCGGAGACTAATTTCTCGTACACGACGATCACGGCTCCTTTCGAGGGATACGTGGACCGCATCCCCTTTAAGGTGGGAAGTTTGGTTACGCCGAGCAGCTTATTGACCTCCTTGACGGACGTATCGGATATGTTCGCCTATTTCAAGATCAACGAGAAGGAGTATCTGGAATATAAACGGACGCAGTTGAGCGGTATCGACCAGCCGGAGTATAATAATCTGGAGCTGATCCTTTCCGACCAATCCACCTATCGGTATAAAGGGAAGGTAGAGACCGTGGAGGGCGACTTTGAGCGGGGTACCGGATCGATCGCTTTCCGTGCCCGTTTTGCGAACCCGGAACGTTTGCTGCGACATGGCGTATCCGGTAAGATCCGGATGCTGACCAAGATGGAGAACGTGGTCTTGGTTCCCCAGCAATCCACTTTCGAGATACAGGATTTTACCTATGTATATACGGTAGCGGAAGATGGAAAGGTGAGCGTGCGTAGCTTCGAGCCGTTGGCCCGCCACGGTTCTTATTACGTAACACAGGATTTGCCGGACCAGACCGTCATCGTCTACGAGGGTGTTCAGATGATCACAGACGGCATGACTATCAATCCCGATATGGTAGATGGAGCCACGATCCGTCGCCAATTGGAATCGTCTAATGAAATCGAGAATAATAAGTAAGCCCTATGTTTGAAATATTTATCAGACGCCCTATCTTATCGGGCGTGATATCGGTGGTAATTGTCTTCTTGGGATTGCTGGCGATCAACTCCTTGCCGATCACCCAATTCCCGGATATCGTGCCCCCATCCGTTACCGTTACCGCCCGTTATACCGGAGCGAACGCCGACGTGATGGCGAAAACGGTGGCGACCCCGCTGGAGCGTGCTATCAACGGCGTGCCCGGAATGACCTATATGACCTCTGTTTGTACGAACGACGGTATGTCCTTGACTACGATCTATTTCAAGGTCGGTACCGACCCGGACGTAGCTTCCGTGAATGTGCAGAACCGTGTGACCACCGTGCTGGATGAGCTTCCGGAAGAGGTGATCCGTGCCGGCGTGATTACGGAGAAGGAGGTAAACAGTATGTTGATGTACCTGAACATCATGAGCTCGGATAGTACCCATACGGAGAAATTCGTATATAACTTTGCCGATATCAATATCTTGCGTGAGTTGAAGCGCATCGATGGCGTGGGATTCGTGGAGATCATGGGTAGCCGCGACTATGCGATGCGTGTATGGCTGAACCCGAACCGGTTGGCGGCTTATAATATGTCGCCGCAAGAGGTTACGGAGGCGATCCGCTCGCAGAATATCGAGGCGGCGCCGGGTAAGACGGGTATCAGCTCCGACAAGATCCCGCAGCAATTGCAATACGTCTTGCAGTATAGCGGTAAGTTCAGCACGCCGGAGGAATATGGCGAGATCGTCTTGAAAGCCCTGCCGGACGGTTCCGTGCTTCGCCTGAAAGACGTGGCTACGATCGAGTTTGATTCCGAGGATTATAATATGATCTCCATGACGGACGGAAAGCCCTCGGCCTCTATCATGATCAAGCAGCGTCCGGGCTCGAACGCCCGTGAGGTGATCCAGCAGATCAAGGCGAAGATGGAGGAATTGAAGGAAACGACGTTTGCCCCGGGTATGGAATATAATATCTCGTACGACGTATCCCGTTTCTTGGACGCTTCCATATCGGTCGTGCTCAAGACCTTGCTGGAGGCGTTTATCTTGGTATTTATCGTGGTGTATCTTTTCTTGCAGGATTTCCGGTCTACGTTGATACCCGCTATCGCCGTTCCGGTATCGTTGATCGGTACGTTCTTCTTTATGCAGATGCTGGGTTTCTCGATCAATATGCTGACTTTGTTCGCCTTGGTGCTTGCTATCGGTATCGTGGTGGATAACGCGATCGTGGTGGTAGAGGCAGTCCACGTGAAGATGCACAACGAGAAGCTGCCCCCGTTGAAGGCGACGAAAAAGGCGATCGGTGAGATCGGAGGGGCGATTATCGCTATTACGCTGGTGATGTCCGCCGTGTTTATCCCGGTCGGTTTCATGGATGGTACGGTGGGTATCTTCTATCGCCAGTTCTCATTGACGCTTGCTGTGGCGATCGTGATCTCCGGCGTGAACGCCTTGACGTTGTCTCCGGCTCTTTGCGCCTTGTTACTGAAGCCGGTATCTCATTCGAAAAAGGCGAAGAAGGGCCTTCTGACTCGTTTCTTCGAGGGCTTTAACCGCCGTTATGATTTCTTGGAGCGTCGTTATCGCTTGAATTTAAGATGGTTCTTGAACCGTCGGATGCTGACGTACGCAACCTTGATCCTTTTCTGTCTGGCCACGTGGGGCATGACGTTCGTGTTGCCTTCCGGCTTTATCCCGAACGAGGACCAAGGTATGATCTATGTGAACGTAGATGCGCCTCCCGGAGCTACCTTGGAGCGTTCGGAAGCGGCCTTGAACAAGGTGCAAGCGGCTTTGTTGCCGTTGGAAGAGGTGGAGACGATCTCTACCTTGGCCGGCTATAGCTTGATGACCGAGACGGAGGGTGCCAGCTTCGGTATGGGTATGATTAACCTGACCCCTTGGGATCAACGGGAGCAGACGGCGGCAGAGTTGATGAGCGTGTATGCCGATCGTGTCGCCCATATCAAGGATGCGGACATCCAGTTCTTCCTGCCGCCTACGGTTCCGGGATTCGGTAACGCGAGCGGCTTCGAGCTTCGTCTGCAAGATAAGACCGCCGGTACGTTCGCCGAGCTGGATGAGGTCGCCAAGAACTTCGTGGCGAAGCTGAACGCTGATCCTCGCCTGACCGGTGTCACTTCTGGCTTCAACCCGAATTTCCCGCAATATCTGCTCCGGGTGGATTTGGCGAAGGCGGCTAAGCTAGGCATCAACGTGAACGAGTCCATGGAAACCTTGCAATCCTATGTAGGTAGCTTCTACTCCTCCAACTTCGTCCGTTTCGGCCAGATGTACAAGGTCATGTTGCAAGCGGCGCCGGAGTATCGTATGAATCCGGAGGATTTGTTCAGCCTGTATGCTAAGAATAAGGAGGGGAATATGGTGCCTTACTCCAACTTCATGACGATGGAGCGTGTGTATGGCCCGAGCCAGATTACCCGTTACAACCTGTTTACCTCGGCCATGATTACCGGCGAGGCCGCCCCGGGTGTCAGCTCGGGTGAGGCGTTGGCGGCTGTCGAGGAGATCGCTTCCGAGGTATTGCCCCGTGGTTACGATACCGAATGGTCCGGTGTGGCGAAGGAGGAGAAAGAGTCCGGCGGGCAAACGTTGGTGATTTTCGCTATTTGTTTGGCATTCGTCTATCTGTTGCTTGCCGCCCAATACGAGAGCTTATTGCTTCCGCTTCCGGTCATCCTGTCGCTTCCGGCGGGTGTGTTCGGCTCGTTCTTCTTGCTGTACGTGGTAGGGCTGGAGAATAACATCTACGCGCAGGTGGCGTTGGTGATGTTGATCGGTTTGCTGGGAAAGAACGCGATCTTGATTATCGAGGTGGCGAACCAGTGCCGTAAGGAAGGTATCAGCGTGATGGGGGCCGCTATTCAAGGGGCTACCAGTCGTTTGCGCCCGATCTTGATGACCTCCTTCGCTTTTATCAGTGGCTTGATTCCGTTGACGATCGCCTCGGGAGCCGGTGCCTTGGGTAACCGTTCTATCGGTACGGCGGCGGCCGGAGGTATGTTGATCGGTACGTTTGTCGGTATCTTCTTGATCCCGGGGCTTTACGTGATCTTCGAGTCGCTGGCTACTTATTTTAAAAAGAGAAAAGAGAAAGAGCAAATTAAAGAAGACGAGTATGTGTATTGATAAGATGAGATATATAATGATAGGCTGCGCCTTGGCTCTGATTGCTTTGGCCGGTTGTAAGACTCCCGAGCTATCGATGGACGAGCGGATCTCGCTTCCGGAATCCGGCGAGATGGGAATGAACGACACTACGTTCGTGAAACCGCTCTCGTGGGATGTCTTTTTCCAAGATACCTTATTGCGAGGCTATGTGGATGTGGCTTTACGCAATAACCATTCCTTCCAGCAGAGCATGGAGCGCATCGCCATGAGCCGTGCGGCCTTGCAGCGGGCGAAGGGGCTTTTGCTGCCGGACGTGAATTTGAACATCGGAGCCTCCGTGAACCGTTTCGGTGAATATACGATGGATGGTGTGGGGAATAGCGAGACAAACGTGCCTTCTTTGCCAAAGGATAAGCATATACCGGACCCTTACCGGGATTTCGGCTTGAGCTTGAGCTTTCAATGGGAAGCGGATATCTGGGGCAAACTGACCCGGAAGAAGCAGGCCGCCGCCGCTCGCTGGATGGCTTCCGTGGAGGCTACCCGTTTTGCCCAGTCGATGTTGATCTCCGATTTGGCGATTCAATATTATGAGTTGATCGGCTTGGACCGGCGTAAGGAGGTGTTGCGGAATGCGCTGGCCAGTGCCCGTCGTTCCCATGAGCTGACCCGCCAGTTGAAGAAGGAAGGGGCGGAGACGCAGTTGGCGGTCGATCAGTTTTATGCCCGTGTGTTGTTGATCGAGAGTAAATTGCTGGAAAACGATCAGTTGATCGGTGAGAAGGAGCGGGCGATCGCTTGCCTGTTGGGTGTTTTCCCCTTCGAGATTCGCCGGATGGGATTCGATGAGTTGCGTAAGTTGCCGGTTCCCTTGTCGGAAGGGATTCCAGCGAACCTCTTGACATTGCGTCCGGATGTACGTTCCGCCGAGATGGGGTTGGTCGCCTCCAAGGCGGATGTGATAGCGGCGAAGGCGGCTTTCTATCCCTCGTTGGTGCTTGGCGCCAGTGGTGGTTTCAATGCGTTTGATGTGGGTAAGTGGTTTCATTCGCCGGCCTCTTTGGTGTACGACTTGGCGGCGGGTATCACGGCTCCTATCTTCCGTCGCAATGAGATCCGTTCGATGTGGAACGAGGCGAAGGCTTCCCAGCGTATCGCTTTATCCCAATACCACGAGACCGCTTTGAACGCTTACACCGAGGTGCTCGATCTCTATTGCGCCAGCCAGACCCAAACGGAGCGTATCCGCTTGAAAGAGAAAGAATCCCTTGCCCACCAACGTTCCGTGGTGAATGCCGGCGAGATGTTCCAATTAAGCTATACCGGTTTCTTGGAGGTTCTTTCCGCCGAGGAGCGTTATCTGGATAGCGAGCTGGAGCATATCGATATCGTCACCGATTTATGCCGGAAGAAGATATTGCTGTACCGGGCGTTGGGAGGCGGTTGTTGATTTTTATCGTGACGCTATTGTTATTGTACTGCAACCCGCATTGCAGTGTTACTGCACGCCGGTTGCAGTAGCGCTGCACGTGCGTCGCAGTACTACTGCAATACGGGTTGCAGTGAATACTTGATATCGTATGCCTTTGGCTACGTTGCGATAAATCTTGGGAAGATGTGCTCTTTTCTGAAAAGAAGTGCTTATCTTTGAGGCTTATTGTTATCTTATAGTCTAGGCCATTATGAAATATCTGACTCTACTCGTGTTTTTAGGAATCTCGTTGTTGTGCGAAGCCCAGCAAGATTCGATCGTCCCTTTTGAGAAAGCTTATAAGCGTACCTATAATATCCGGAAAGTATCGGGAGTGAAACCTACGATCGACGGTAAGTTGGATGAGGACTTTTGGACGAAGCAAGGCGAATGGTCGGATCGTTTCGTACAGATTATCCCTTATGAGCGGGCGATCACTCAATCCCCGACCCGGGTAAAACTTTTCTATGATGATAAATATATCTATGTAGGTGTATATTGCAAGGACGCCGTGCCGGATAAGATGAATCGTTTTATCGGGAACCGGGATGATAATAGTCTGGGCGATTTGATCAGCGTCGCTTTCGACACCTACCATGATTATCGTGCGGCACCGGAATTCAATATCAATCTAGGAGGAAATAAGACGGATCTGGTCGTAACGGATAAGTTGAACGTCAACCTTAGCTGGAACGCCGTTTGGGAAGGACGAACGAATATCAACCGGGCGGATTCCAGTTGGACCGCCGAGCTGCGTATCCCGTTCAGCCAGTTGCGTTATAACCAGCGATCGGAGGATGGCGTTTGGGGCTTGCATGTACGCCGTATCATCCGTAGGAATAACGAGGTGCAAAATTGGAGCATGATCCCCTTGAAGAATAACGGACATGTCTTTTCGTTCGGAAACATGAGCGGCATGGACTCTGTTCCCAAGCCTCGCGGCATCGAGTTCTTGCCGTATGTAATGGGTAAATACAGGCAGGAACCCCGGATAGACGGCAGCCCTTATCAAAAAGGGCATAGCTGGGGAGGAAACGTGGGCTTGGACGCTAAGTTCGCCCTCTCGGATTATACGTTGGATATGACGATCAATCCGGATTACGGACAAGTGGAGTTGGACCCCTCCGTAATGAACCTTACGGCTTACGAGACGTTTTACGATGAGAAACGCCCCTTCTTCTTGGAAGGAAAACATATCTTGGATTTTGCGAACGGTAGCGATATGATGTTTTATACCCGTAGGATCGGCGCCTCTCCCTCTTATACGCCACGGGGTATAGACAACGTAGGCAGTTATGCCGAGACGAAAGAGAATGTGCCGATTATCGGTGCGTTGAAACTGACGGGTACGAATAAACGGGGCTTGACGATCGGAGTGATCGAGAGTGTAACGGCACGTTCCTCCTCCAAGGTTACCCGTAACGGGGTGGAGGATGTGGAAGTCGTGGAGCCTTTGACAAACTATACCGTGGCCCGTGTGCAAAAGAACTGGAAGGGGAATACCTTGCTGGGCGGTATGGTGACTTCGGTAAACCGTGCCTTGGATCAGCCTTATCTGGAGGATTTCATGGTGCGTAACGCTTTCACGGCGGGTATTGACTTTACCCAGTATTTCAAGAATCGCCTTTATTATATAGATGTAAAGGGAATGTTGAGTTCCTTGCATGGTAGCGCCGGGGCGATCACGGCTTTGCAGAATAGCGTGGCGCATTATTATCAAAGGGCTTCCTCCGCCGATTATCTGGGGGTGGATCCTACCCGTCGCTCCCTGACCGGAACGGGTGGTTATGTGAAAGTGGGACGGAAAGGAAACGCCAAATGGAACTTCTCGGAGACCTTTACTTGGTCGTCACCCGGTTTCGACTTGAATGATATGGGATATATGAAGGAGACAGATTATCTGATGAATGAGACGGAGATCATGTATCGGCAGACCGATATCTGGAAGATATTCCGGTACAACGCCTTTACCCTGTCCCAAAAGAATATGTGGAATTACGGCGGTACTCCTTTTAGCAACAACGCTTCTTTGCGTTGGCAAAGTATGACGATGAACCGGTATGAATGGGATGTCAAGGAAACCTTTGCTTGGAATTGGCTGGATAGCCGCTTGCTGCGAGGGGGACCGGATGTTCGCTTCGGTTCTTATTTCTTAACTTCCGCTAAGTTCAATACCGATAAGGCGAAACGAATGATGTTCATGCTCAAATACGAGGGCGATCATAATTTCGAGGGAAATCGCTTCAATACGATCTCGCCGAGCTTGACATTCCGCTTGGGAAACCATGTCTATTTGTCCGGTCAACTGGATTATGCGTGGAATACGGATGAGATGCAATATGTGGCTACGACGAGTCCGCTTAGCTCGAGTAGCTTGGCCCCTTATTATTATGTCATGGGCCACATGGATCAGAAGACCTATGGTCTCACGCTGAAATTACAAGTGAACGTGACCCCCGATATTTCCATTCAATTTTATGGTGCCCCGTTCACCTCCATCGCTAAATACGATGATTTTAAATTAGCGGCGGATACGAAGTCGCATACCTTTGAGAACCGTTTCCAACGTATTGATCCGGATCAATTGACTTATGCGGATGGAGTCTATACCATCGGGGAGGGAGCTGGGCAGATGCCTTTTAGGAACCCTGATTTTAGGTTTAACGAGTTTCGTTCCAACTTGGTAGCCCGCTGGGAATACTTGCCCGGTTCCACGCTTTATTTCGTATGGGAACACCGGATGTCTAACCGGGACAACTGGTACTCCTCCGGCTGGGGAAGTAATCTGGATCGTATGTGGGGACTCCCCGCTACAAATACGTTCATGATCAAAATGAATTATTGGTTCAATCTATAGTCTATTTGTAGTTCGGATTGAATTATTGAATGGATGTTGGCGGAACCTGATCGTGTTGTTTGTTTTTTATGATTTTTATTTATATTTGCGGTGAAAAGAAAAATGCTTCTCAATGCAAACAAGATTTTGAGGCAAGTTAACCTTGATGTTTAATGAATAAATCTTAAATTTTAGATATGGTGAGAGATGGATAGAACAGTGTGTGGGTAATCTCATTCAGATGAGATGTTTTTGAAAAGAATTTTTAGTATAATTCAAGTGTAAAAGAGACTTAAATCTAGTTTTATGAATAATAAATATTACTTAGCAACGGTGCTTTTAGCGTTAGGAGCGTTCTCTCCGTTGTATGGTGTACAAAATACCCCCCCATAATTATTCTGTAAATCAGAATGATATAAGATTGACGGGTACCGTTATTGATGAAGCCGGTATACCAGTGATTGGTGCAAACATTCTTGTAAAAGGTACGACAAACGGTACGATTACCGATATGGATGGTAAGTTTACGTTAATCAATGTTCCTGAAAACGCAATCTTGGTGGTTTCTTATATCGGATATCTAGACCGTGAGATTCCTGTGGCAGGGAAAAGTACGTTGGAAATCCGTTTGAAAGAGGATACGCAGAAGTTGGATGAGGTCGTTGTCGTAGGTTATGGCGTGCAGAAAAAAGTGAACATGACCGGGTCTATATCGAACGTGAAAGCGGATGATCTATCTGTGATCCCGAGTACAAATCTTTCAAACTCTTTGGCCGGACGTGCTCCGGGAGCTACGATCACGGGCAACTCTGGTTTGATGGGGGCTAAATCCGAGATTCGTATGCGTGGAGGATTCGGTGATCCTTTGTTCGTTATTGATGGGGTGATTCGCGATAAAGAGGCTTTCGACTTATTGGAACCTTATGAAATAGACCAAATGAGCTTCTTGAAAGATGCGGCTACCGCCTCAATCTATGGTTCCGCTGCTGGAAATGGTGTCGTGTTGGTAACGACTAAGGGAGGAACGAAAACCAAAAACCGATATTTAATTACCAAGGTTCTTATGCGTTTAGTAAACCGACTCAGGAATTGTTTGCCGACCGTTGGGATGCGATTGATGATTTGGACTACCAGAATGCGGTAGCTCGTTTCCAAGGTACGCCGCTTCCTAATGGCGAGGAGGAGTATGCCTATTTCCGTGATAATAAGATCAACTATAACGTGAACGATTATATTTGGCAGAATCCCTGGAATACGAAACACTCCTTGAGCGTGAACGGTGGTACGGATAAGGTAAAGTATTATGTGATGGGATCGTTCTTGGCCGAGGAGGGATCGTATGTGTCGTTGGAGAATAAGAAATTCTCCTTACGTTCGAACCTTTCTGTCGATTTGACCAAGTATATAACCATGAATGTGAACTTGGATGCGAATCAATCGAACGATAAGCGTTTCTACTGGCCTTTCTCTGACGATGACGACCAATCGGTGTACGATTTATATCGTTGTACCTTCAACGCAATGAAGACAACGCCGTTTTACTCTTACTTAGACGGAACGCCCGCTAACACCATCACGGATTATCCGATCTATCAAGACTATGGCTCTTGGCAGGGATGGAATCCCGTGGATCAAGTGGTTGGAAACCGTTATTTGAAGACACGTCGGCGTAATTTGAACGGTATCGTTTCGTTCAATATCAACCTTGATTTCATAACGAAAGGTTTGAGCACGAAAGTGATGGCCTCTTATCTAGGCCACGATTACAACCGGAAGCGCTTTATGACCTTCCAGAAAAACTATAAATTCCAGCAAGCGGATCCGCAAGGCAATCGTTTTTTGCCGGCTCCATTGAATTTGAATGAATATAATACCTTCAACTTCTCGCAGAATTACGAGAATCTGGAGTATAAGACTAAACAATTGTGGACCGAGCAATTCAACTGGTTCGTGAATTATGCCAATACGTTCGGTAAGCATGATGTGGCAGCCATGGTGGTATTCGAGCAGGCATCTAATGGTGGCGAGGAGGTATCGGCCAAAGGTGAGTCTCCGCTTACGAATTTAGACCAGATGTTCAACTACTCATCCGATGCTTTGCGACGCTGGGGCGAGGCGAAGGAGAAGAACGGAGGGCGCCTTTCTTGGATCGGCCGTTTCAATTATACATTTGATCAGAAGTATATAGCAGAATTTTCTTTCCGTTACGATGGTAATACCCTTTTCCCAGACGGTAAGCGTTGGGGCTTCTTCCCCTCTGTATCTGCCGCATGGCGTATCAGCCAAGAGTCTTTCATGGAGCCGACATCTGATTGGTTGAGTAATTTGAAGATCCGTGCCTCTTATGGTACGACGGGTAATGATATGGATTTGAGCAAGGACCCGATTGACAAGGTGGATGCGTTCTCTTATTTGCAAAAGTATCAATTGGGTGAAAAATATATCTTTGGTAATAACTTGGCAAATACGATTGTGGCTGGAGCGACTCCGAACTATGCCTTGACATGGGCAACCTCAACTACTTATAATGGTGGTTTGGATTTTGGTTTCTTCAATAATCGTTTGTCTGGAACGTTCGATGCCTTTTATCGGAAAGAGGTAGATATCCTCGGACCGCGTACGGTGACACTCCCAAGCACGTACGGACAGGCTTTGGCTCCGGAAAACTATGCCGAGCGTTCTTGGCGAGGCGGTGAGTTGGCTCTGACTTGGATGGATAAGGCCGCGAATGGCGAGATTACTTACTCTGCCTACTTGAATCTGGGATTCGCTCGTGATCGTTGGGATGTATTGGATGAGGATGCCACTTATCGAGAAGGGGGTAACCTGCATGCGTTGTCAAAACAGGGTAAGGCTGAGGGAATCTTGACGGGCCTGATCGCCGATCACTTGCTGACGGATCCGGCAGAGGTGGAAGCCTTGAAGGCGAAAGGTTTCAAGCAATTTGGACGGGATCCTTATCTGGGTGGTATCTTGTATAAGGATACGAGAGGCGATGGCTACTCGGAGGGACCGGACGGACGTATTGATAGCAATGATGAGTATAATTTGTTGAGTGAGAATGGTACGCCACGTATCAATTATGGTTTTGGCGGTAGTATCAAGTGGAAGGGAATCACGCTGGATGTGCATTTTCAAGGGGTCGGAAAATATGATCGCTTCGTAGGTGGCGTAGATGGAGGTTTCTATCAACATGGTGGTACGATTCGTCCTTATTTCCCGATTTGGACGAGTGATAAGGTGTATGATCCGGAACTTAATCCGGATGGGGTTTATCCACGTATCACGGGCACGAGTTGTTATGAGTCTGGAGCGGGTAATACGAGTTACTGGATGCGCAATGGCGCTTATTTGCGTTTGAAGAATCTAAATATTGGTTACGATTTGCCTATGGCTATTCTTCGTCCGTTAGGAATCACGCATGCTCAGGTATTTGCGAATGCTACTAACTTGTTCTGTATTTCAGCTGTGACCGAGTTCTTGGATCCGGAACAAGAATATTATGATTCTTATCCTTTGATGAGAACGTTCTCTTTTGGTCTTAATTTCTCATTCTAAATATAATATAGGAAGATATGAAAATGATTCAATTTAAATACGCGATAATTAGTGCGGCCTTTCTGTTAGGTGGAATGACAACAGGCTGTGACACGTTGGATATCGACAACCTAGAGACCTACGATGAGTCTATGGTTTGGGGAGACCTTAACCTGGCTCAGGCGTACGTGAACAATCTGTATGAGGAGTGTTTTGAGGGCTGGAGTGTTTCTGCCGACCAAAATTCGGATCAAGTGACGGGCATTCCTTGGTATTTGGGTACGATCACGGAGACTGGGGATAGTTATAAAAAATGGGACTATACCAAGATCCGCCACATCAATGAGGCGATCTTTAAACTGGAGTCTAGCGTGATAGAGGATAAGAAAGCTGTGGATTTCATGTTGGGACAAGCCTATTTCATGCGTGCCTATATGTATTATTGGATGGTGTTGCATCATGGTGGCGTACCTTATTTGAAAGTGCCGCAAGATAAAGATAAGGATGATTTGTACGTGAAACGTAACTCTACGCCGGAATGTTTCCAGTTTATGATAGAGGATTTGGATCATGCGATTTCCTTGTTGCCTGCCAAAATAGCTGGTAGTTCCAGTGATTATGGGCGTATAGACCAGTGTTTTGCAAAGTCTTGGAAAGCAAAGACCTTGTTACTGAAAGCTTCTCCTCAGTTCAATCCGAAACGTATGTATGATAACGCATACTGGAAAGAGGCTTACGTGGCGGCTAAGGAGGCGTATGATTTTTGTGTGCAGAATGGCATCGCGTTGACAGAGAATCCGGCGGATATTTGGTTGCAAGAAAGAGGTCCGGAGGTTATCTTCCCGGTTATTTATTCAAATCCGAACCGTGTCGCTACTTGGGAGTATGGTACGCGTCCGGCTTCTGTGAGCCGTGATAAACCTTATCATAATCCTACTTGGGAATTCGTAAAGGATTTCCCGATGTTGGATGGTAAGCGTTACGACGATCCTACGGGCAAGTATTACGTAGGTGACGAGCAGGCTTTGCTGAAGGCTTTCTGGAAGAATCGCGATCCGCGTTTCAACAGGGCTTGTTTGTATAACGGACGCGAATGGCCGGTAGCTGGTAGATCTGCCGACAACCGTATGTATAACGCCTTGGGTGTGAGCAACGCAGACGATCAATATGGTGTCAATCCGAATGCGGGTGTCAATGCGGCCAACAATGATATTTTCTCTGGAATGTATAATTACAAAGTGTCTGATCTTTCCTTGACACAAGACAAGGTGATGACGTTCGATATTGATTATATCTTGATGCGCTTTGCCGAAGTGATGTTCATCTATGCGGAGGCCGCTAATGAGAACGGACATTCTGATGTAGCTATCGATTTGTTGAAACAGATCCGTAAGCGTGCGGGTATAGAGGCAGGGGCGGATGGTTTGTATGGCTTGAAGGTTGGTAGCCGTGAGGAGATCCGTCAGGCGATTTTGGATGAACGTCATATCGAGCTGTGCTATGAGGGACATCGTTTCTGGGACTTGCGCCGTACGCGTAATATGATGATGTTGGCCGGTTGGACGAAACATGGTATCGAGGCGATCGCAGTCAACCCGGATGGCTCGGATATGGACTTGAACGTCGCTCGCGACCGGATCGCCAAGAATGAGTTGACTACCGGTGATTTTCGCTACGTAATCCATCAAGTTCCTTATACGGAGGCAGCTGAGCGCCAGTTCGTGATCGAGGAAAGCTTCTATTTCTTCCCGATCAAGAAAACTTACTTGGACGAGAACCCGAATTTGGAGCAGAATAATAATTGGGGAGGTACGTTCAATCCGACTATGGAACAATAATTGATTGATTCTTAGATTGAATAATAAGGAATATGAACATTAGGAAATATATATGGGCGTACGTGGTGGCTATGGCCTTGATTTGTCCGGGCGTGAAGGCGCAGGAACAGATCACGATCGGTGTCATCCAATATGATGTACGCGATATAGATAAGAGTTTCAAAGCCCTGCATGAGCAGGGCTTTGGTTCTTGTGAGTTAAATTATAGTGAAAAAAGATTCACGAAGGAATTGGCGGAGCAGGTGAAGGCCGCTTCCGAGAAGCACCGGATCCGGGTAACTACGTTGGTTGGTGTGCCGGGAAGTAAAAGTACGTGGAATTTTCGTCAAGGACCGGCTACGATCGGCCTGGTACCTATCGATGAGCGTTTCGAGAAGTTGGACTTATACCGTAAAATGATCGATTTTTGTGTACAGGCTGGTATTCCGGCTATGCACTCGCATTTTGGATTTATTCCAGAGGATCCGTCTTCGGCGCAGTATAAGGATTTCATTGAGGTGATGCGTGGCTTGGCTACTTATGCGAAGGAGCGTAATGTCTTGATTTATTTCGAGACTGGGCAGGAGACACCAATCACTTTGATTCGTGCGATCCGGGATATCGGTACGGGTAATTTGTTTATCAATTGTGATTTGGCGAATTTACTAATGTATGGCAAGTCGAACTCCCTGGATGCGGTCAAGTTGTTTGGTAACTTGATTAAAGAGTTCCATGCGAAGGATGGCAAGTATCCGGATCCTAACAATCCGTATGAGCTGGGCCATGAGGTACCGATCCCTACGGGCGATGTAGATTTTCCCGCAGTGATTGCCGAGTTGAAAAAACAAGGATTCAAGGGTGCGATAACAATTGAATGTGAGCTGAATGGTACCCGCCATGATTATGTGATCCAAACTCGTAAATATTTGCAAGAGTTGCTGGATCGATAGGCCGCTTAATCACGATTGTAAGCGGTGTTGAATGCCCATTGTAAGTGCTTTATAATGCCCATTATAAAGAGCCTGCAATGGGCATTGTCGTATTTGTAAGAATTATCGACAGGAGTTGTTATTTTATTAGAGGGAAAAAATTATCTTTGCGTGTATACTGTCTAATTGTTAAAATAGAGGATAATGGAAGAGAAGAAAAGATTGACTCGTTCGAATAATAAGATGATAGGGGGTGTTTGTGCCGGTCTTGCGGAATACTTGGATATCGATCCGACGATCGTACGGATCGTATGGGTATTGATGGTTCTTTTCGCCGGATTCGGTATACTGCTCTACATTATATTATGGTTAATAATGCCTAAACAACAGATCGGATAAAGAATGAATTTTGAAATATCGTCTTCGTTCAGTCCCACGGGTGACCAACCCGAGGCGATTGCGGCATTGTCGGAAGGGATCAAGAGCGGCGTTCCTTTTCAAACACTTTTAGGTGTTACCGGTTCTGGTAAGACGTTTACGATCGCTAACGTGATAAAGGAAGTTCAGAGACCAACCTTGATACTCAGCCATAATAAGACGCTTGCCGCTCAGTTATACAGTGAGTTTAAAGCGTTTTTCCCAAATAATGCGGTAGAGTACTTTGTCTCTTATTATGATTATTATCAGCCGGAGGCCTATCTACCTTCTACCGATACCTATATAGAGAAAGATTTGGCGATCAATGAGGAGATCGATAAGCTGCGTTTGAGGGCCACGGCTTCCTTATTGTCGGGTCGTAAGGACGTGATCGTGGTCTCATCCGTATCCTGCTTATATGGTATGGCGGATCCTACGGCATTCGCCGAGAAAGTGACGCATCTGGAACGGGGTATGCGTATCGACCGGGATAAGTTGTTGCGCCGGTTTGTAGACGCCTTGTACGTGAATAATAAGCTGGAGTTCAAAAGCGGCTGTTTCCGTGTGAATGGCGATACGGTGGATATCTTCCCGGCGATCGAGACTTTCGATGGTATGGCGTATCGTATCGAGTTCTGGGATGATGAGATAGACCGTATCTCCTCATTCAATCCATTGACAGGCGAGGAGTATGATGAGCAGGATGAGTTGAATATTTATCCTACTAATTTATTCGTGACTACGCAAGAGCATATCAATATGGCGATCGGACAGATCGATGTGGATCTGGGTACGCAGGTGAATTTCCTCAAGGAGATTGGCAAGCCCTTTGAGGCGAAACGCCTGTATGAACGTGTCACTTTTGATCTGGAAATGATCCGGGAGTTAGGGCATTGCTCGGGTATCGAGAACTATTCCCGTTATTTCGACGGACGTGCGGCGGGTGATCGCCCTTTCTGCCTGTTGGATTATTTCCCGAAAGACTTCCTGCTTGTCGTAGACGAGAGCCATGTGACGATCCCGCAGATTCGTGCGATGTATGGCGGGGATTATGCCCGGAAGAAAAATTTGGTGGAGTATGGTTTCCGTTTGCCCTCGGCGATGGATAACCGTCCGCTTACCTTCGATGAGTTCGAGTCGTTGACGCCTCTAGGCATTTATGTGAGCGCTACTCCCGCCGATTACGAGTTGATAAAGAGCGAGGGAGTGGTGGTGGAGCAGGTGATACGTCCGACAGGCCTGCTGGACCCGATTATCGATGTCCGTCCTTCATTAAACCAAATCGACGACTTGATGGAGGAGATCACGCAGCGCTCGGCAAAAGACGAACGAGTCTTGGTGACTACCTTGACCAAGCGTATGGCGGAAGAGCTGACTACGTATATGACCCGCATGGGGGTACGATGCAACTATATACATAGCGATGTAGATACCTTGGAACGTGTACAGATTATGGACGACCTGCGGAATGGCCTGTTTGATGTGCTGATCGGTGTCAATCTGCTACGCGAGGGGCTGGATTTACCGGAAGTCTCGTTGGTCGCTATCTTGGATGCGGATAAGGAAGGCTTTTTGCGTTCCCACCGATCCTTGACGCAGACAGCTGGACGTGCCGCCCGAAACGTGAATGGAAAGGTTATCTTCTATGCCGATAAGATCACGGCGAGTATGCAGCAGACCATGGACGAGACCAATCGCCGGCGGGAGAAACAGATGGCTTATAACGAGGCGCATGGCATTACTCCGAAGCAAGTCATGAAAAACAGTGTATCCATGCTTGCCGAGAAACAACAAACGGCGGAGCCTTACGCTTATATAGAGCCGGAACCAAGCTTGGTAGCGGACCCGGTCGTGCAATACATGAACCGTACGCAGCTTGAGAAGGCGATCGAGCGGACTCGCAAACAGATGACGGAAGCAGCGAAGAAACTGGATTTCATCGAGGCTGCCCAATTCCGTGACGAGCTGGTGAAATTGGAGGATTTACTGAAAACGAAAAAGGATTAGCTTATGAGAAGGGGAATGATACTGCTCGGTTTTTGGATGTGTGTATGTATGGTGTTTTTAGTGAACGCCCAAGAGCATACATCCCGTAAGTTGTATTGTACGGATGAGGATCGTGCTATTTTCGATCGGTATTGTACTCAGATGGAACCTAAGAAGTCGTTACCCCTAGACGAGCTAATGATCCATACCGCCCTTTTCTTCCGGGGGACTCCTTATGTCGCCTCTACCTTGGAAAAGGAGCCGGAGGGCTTGGTGGTCAATCTGCGGGAACTGGATTGTACCACATTCGCGGAGACCGTATTGGCTTTATCCCGCACCCTGTGGGAAGAAAATCCTACCTTTGAGAACTTCTGTGAGAATTTACAGCAGCTCCGGTACAGAGACGGCACGATCCATGATTACACGGATCGTTTGCATTATATGACCGACTGGTTCTATGAGAACGAGCGAAAAGGAATCGTGAAAGATATGGGGCGGGAGATCGGTGGTGCCTCCCTACCTTTGGATTTATCTTTTATATCCACGCATCCGGATAGCTATAAGCAATTGAAGAACCATCCGGAAAGGGTTCGAAGGATGGCCGATAAGGAAAAGGAGATAAACCTGCGTCCTCATTATTATGTGCCTAAACAGGAGATCGAGAAATGTTCGTCCGGAATCAAGAATGGCGATATCCTCTGTTTTGTTACTTCTATCAAGGGGCTGGACGTGACGCATGTCGGGATTGCCTATTGGAAGGATGGACAACTGACATTTATCCATGCCTCTTCTTCCGCTAAAAAGGTAATCATCCAAGCATCCTCCTTACGAGATTACGCCGAGGGGATAAAGAGCTGTAAAGGGATATTGGTAGCCCGCCCACTATCGATTTATTGAAATAACTCGAAGGCAAACTTGAATCCCATGCTTTGGTAATGCCAGCGATCGAATCCGGCGAATATCCCGATATTAAAGATATGGTTCCCGATCCCGTATCCGACTTCCGTATAGCTAGGCAAGACCGGTGTCCATAGCTGGCTCAGATAAAAGCGTTCGGAGAGGATATAGCGTGAGGCCGTTTGCATGAACTTTTTCGTGGAGTTGATGCGGAGAACCTTAAATAAGATAAAAGGGCTTTCATACATGAAATGTGCTTGTATATACTTATCGGAGGCATTGAACCACTCGCCTTTCAGTAGATTGAAGACTCCGCCAATCTGATCATCCCATGTATCGGGGAAATTCCTGCGGGTGAAATACCTAAAGTCCGCGAAATAGGTAGACTTCTGTTGCGTATAAAGACCGGCGCTGATATGATAGTTCAATCGTCTGCACAGGCCAAGCATAAGGCTTTGATGCATGTCCGCCTCTATACGTCCGTAATCTCCCGAGCTTTTCCCGACTCCGGGGATACCTCTCGCTATTTCGATTGATATCGTGGGATAATACGAATAGACATACTCCTTCCGGTATCCGTCCATGCGATAATATTGGCGGGGGGTATAGGAGAAACCGAGCGTGGGCGTAAAGTCATTATAATTTTGGCTAAGTATTTCCTCTACATCATCCCCGGGATCAATCGCCACTTTCTTTTTAGAGGGGATACGGCGATGGTAAGAGATGCCTGTTGTTAATTGAAACCCATTGAATAACTCAATGGAGTTTTTTATTTCCGCATAGTAGTGTTTGAAATACTCAAGGTTTAAATCATCAAAATTGAAGGTGGAATCCTTTAGTTCCTCATTGATCTTTTGGGTGATCTCGGAGGAATAGCTTTCATTACTGTTTCCTACTTCTACCGATAAAATTCCCCGTTTCTGCGGCGAGTATTCCCAATCGCCTCCAACCTTGAAAAATATCTGCTTGCGCTTGAATACGTAACCTATCTCCGGACGAAAACGAATTTGCTTGTCACGGGTAAATGTCTTGCTGATACGGAATCGCTGTTTGTAAGTGATGCCGTTACGGGCGGAATAACCCAATTGGAATGGATTCAGAAGCCCGGAATATTTAATACGGGTCGTTTTATAATCCATATTGACCGTATTCGTTAACTGCTCCGTTAGTTTAACGTACTTCTGGAGATCATCGGCCGTATCGATTTTATTTATATTCTGCTCTTGGGCTTTATTGTATAAGTGGGCTTCATCCGGACTCAAGGGATTGTCACGATGGATATTCCAATACGTGGAATCCCTGATAATAGGAACCGTATCGGACGAGAGCTTGTAATAATTGGTCAGGTCCAAGGATTTCCATTTATGGCTTTCGTTGTCCTCCTCCACCCATTCCACTTCCTGATACTTAAAGGAAGAATGGTAGGTGGTTGCCACTGCGTTTCCCAATACCCTGTATCGGAGGAATAGATCCGCCTTCTCGGGCAGGATGAACCGCCTGAAATCCCGTCCGTAGCTCATGACTAGGTTGAATTCGGCGAAAGAGTAACGACCGTTCATATCGATCTTATCGATCGTCCATGACTGGTCGATGACATATAAATCCCCGCATACCAATTTCTGGCTCCATTGCTTCGGCAGGAAACGGATTTTGTAAATCGTCAAGCCGTTGATAGTTTCCAGCCCTTCCAAATTGAACGTATAAAACTTAAAAGCGTTGCTAGCTATCGGCATGAAGATAGCATCATCGTAAGCGGTAGGGGAGTATACGTTCAAATTCAAGAAGGCCAAGGCCTCCTGCTGCTTTTTCCCGTTGGGTATGCTGTTTCCGTTGACCGCCTTTAGATCATGAAGATAGTTCTGCGGAGCGTTAAATTTAGATTGGCTGACCATCTCAAAAAGCATATCCTTATTTTTTCGGTCGATAGGGAAGATATGGTGGGCGAGACGTATTAACATATTTTGTTTTAAAATTTCTGTACGTCCTTTGATATAGATCTCAGCCTCATATTTCGATACCGTATTTTGGTATTGGGTTGCCTTTTCGATAACAAGGTGCATGATCGAGTCCGCCCGTTCTCTCGTTTCTCGATTCCCCTTGCCAAAAGACAGGATCTTATCACTATAAGTATCAGTGCTCTTCGCGAAAATACTTATAGAGATTAAAATCAAGGTAAGTATCGAATATAACTTTTTTCAACGATTTTACATTCTTTCCAGACAAACATAATGAATAAATTTCAGTTTAGACGTGAAAGAAAGTAAAATGTTACAATATGGTGTAATTAATCGTACAAAAGTTTTTATTTTATCAAAAGAAAAATCGTATATTTGTGCTTCATAAGTATGTTATATAGCAGTCGTGGTTAAACAGCAAAAAGAAGAGGTCGATTTATCGGCCAGTTTATCAGAGGTGTGGAGGGTTCTGACCGATAAGGAACGTGAGATCCTCCGTAGTAATTCGACGATCCAGCATTTCAAACGTAACGAGTTGATTTATTGCGAGGGCGACGAACCAAAGGACATGATGTGCTTGTTAAAGGGTAAAGTGAAGATTTACAAGGATGGAGTAGGTGGCAGAAGCCAGATTATCCGAATGATTAAGCCTGTGCAGTATTTTGGTTACCGGGCTAGTTTCGCTCAAGAAGATTACTTGACGAACGCTTCCGCATTCGAGGCTTCTACGGTTTGCATGATTCCTATGACAGTGGTTACGGGCCTTTTAATGAGTAATCCGAATTTGGCTATGTTTTTCATCCGACAATTATCCATTGATCTCGGTATCTCGGATGAACGTACGGTTAACCTTACGCAAAAACATATTCGTGGGCGATTAGCTGAATCTTTGTTATTCCTGAAAGATAGTTACGGACTGGAAGAAGACGGTGCTACGTTAAGCATCTATTTGGCTCGTGAAGATCTGGCAAATCTATCTAATATGACTACATCGAATGCTATTCGCACGTTGTCTACCTTTGTGGCGGAACGTATCATTGCTTTAGACGGTAGAAAGATTAAGTTGATAGATGAAGATCGGTTGAAGAAAATCAGCAAGATGGGATAATTAGATTATTGATCGTAAAAATAAGAAATAAAGGGGCCTTTTTAGTAAGGGCCCCTTATTTTTTATAGGATCGCTTGGCGTAAACGTACCAAACGTGTCAAAAGATCTTCTAATAAATCCAGTCTGAGCATATTGGCCCCGTCGGATTTGGCTTGGCTTGGCTCCGGGTGGGTCTCTATAAACAGGCCGTCCGTGCCTATGGCTATAGCGGCTTTCGCTATCGTCTCGATAAGGGCGGGCAATCCACCGGTCACGCCGGAGGTTTGGTTCGGCTGTTGCAAGGAATGGGTTACATCCATAATGACTGGGAAACCGAATGTTTGCATTTGCGGGATACCCCGGAAATCGACAACAAGGTCGGTATAGCCGAATGTCGTTCCCCGCTCGGTGATCATGACATTATCATTTCCTGCGTCCACTACCTTTTGTACGGCGAATTGCATGGCAAGCGGAGAGAGGAACTGTCCTTTCTTTATATTGACGGTCTTGCCGGTCTTGGCTGCCGCTACCAATAAATCCGTTTGGCGGCATAGGAAAGCCGGGATTTGAAGGACATCGACATATTCGGCGGCCATGGCAGCTTCCGTTGTCTCATGGATGTCGGTAACGGTGGGAATATCGAACGTCTCGCTCACCTTCCGTAAGATCTTTAACGCCTTCTCATCCCCGATGCCCGTGAAAGAATCCAGACGGGAGCGATTCGCTTTCCGATAGGAGCCTTTGAATACATAGGGTATATGCAGTCTTTCCGTGATACCCACTATTTTCTCGGCGATACGTAACGCCATATCTTCCCCCTCGATTACGCAAGGACCTGCCATCAAGAAGAAGTTCTCGCTTTTATTTAGATCGTTTATTGTTATCATAGCTGATTATTTAGAATTCGCATTGTTGTCGCTATTTTTTCTTCGGTCGGTAGAGTGGCGTCTATCCAATGAATCTTGCAACCCCGGCGTTCCATGCCCCGGAACCAAGTCATTTGCCTCTTGGCGAATTGATGGATAGCTATCTCGAGTTGCGAGACCATCTCCTCAAAAGAAAGTTCCCCGATAATATATAAAGTAAGAAACTTATATTCCAATCCGTAATAGATCAAGTCCTCCGGTTTAACACCCGTAGCCAAGATCGTACGAACCTCATCCACCATTCCTTCGTCCAACCGGGTCCGCAAGCGTCTGGATATTTTTTCCCTACGTAATTCCCGGTCGATGTGGATACCGATGATCAGGCTGTTGATCGGATTATATTCATTTACGTCTGGTGCCTGAGTCTTATAATACTCCTCGATCTCGATCGCACGGATAGCCCGCTGGGCGGTGTCCACGTCCGTTTTATTATGTAATATCTTATAAGAGGCGAGGATGGTTTCCAGTTCCTCCAAGGTTTTATTCCTCAAGGATTCCCTTAGCTCAGGATTTTGAGGCACGTCTAATAGCTTATATCCTTTTAGTACGGCCTCTATGTACATCCCGGTTCCTCCACATAAGATCGGGAGTTTACCCCTCCGCTTCATATCCTCATAGACCCGGAAAAAGTCATGCTGATACTCAAATACGTTATATTTATAGCCGGGCTCGCAGATATCGATCAAGTGATAGGGGATTTGTTTTCCATTCACGTTGTAATCGGCCAAATCCTTACCCGTCCCGATATCCATAGAACGATAGATCTGCCGGGAATCAGCGCTGATGATCTCCGTATCCAACTGGGCGGCGAGAGCGGCGGCGAAGGTCGTCTTTCCGGAAGCCGTAGGCCCTAGAATCGTGATAAGTTCATATGATTTCATGATACAAACGTACGAAAAAAAGGCCATCCTCAAAGAGGATAGCCTTTTCTATGTAGAGTGGTAATAAATTACTTACCAGCGATAACGCGAGCCATTTCACAAACTTTGTTTGAGTAACCCCATTCGTTGTCGTACCAAGATACGATCTTAGCGAAGTTAGAATCCAAAGAGATACCAGCTTTAGCGTCGAAGATAGAAGTGTTAGCACAGCCACGGAAGTCAGTTGAAACAACTGCGTCTTCAGTATAACCAAGAACACCTTTCAATTCGCCTTCAGAAGCCTCCTTCATTGCAGCGCAGATGTCAGCCATAGAAGCCTCTTTCTCAAGAACAACTGTCAGGTCAACTACAGAAACGTCAGAAGTCGGAACGCGGAATGCCATACCTGTCAATTTGCCGTTCAATACAGGTAATACTTTACCTACAGCCTTAGCGGCACCCGTTGAAGAAGGGATGATGTTCTCAAGGATACCACGACCACCTCTCCAGTCTTTCTTAGAAGGACCGTCTACTGTTTTCTGAGTAGCAGTAGCAGCGTGAACTGTAGTCATCAAACCTTTAACGATACCGAACTTGTCGTTCAATACTTTAGCGATAGGAGCCAAGCAGTTTGTAGTACAAGAAGCGTTAGAGATAATGTCTTGACCTGCGTAAGTTGTATGGTTAACACCGTAAACGAACATAGGAGTAGAGTCTTTAGAAGGAGCAGACATGATAACTTTCTTAGCACCAGCCTGGATATGTTTGCGAGCTGTTTCGTCAGTCAAGAAGAAACCTGTTGATTCAACTACAACGTCAGCATCAACTTCGTTCCATTTCAAGTTAGCAGGATCCATCTCTGCAGTCAGACGGATTTTATTTCCGTTTACAACCAGAGCGCCGTCTTCTACAGCAACTTCGCCTTCGAAACGACCGTGTACTGAATCATATTTCAGCATGTATGCCAAGTATTCAGCATCCAACAAGTCGTTAATACCTACGATCTGAATGTCGTTACCAAAGTTAGCAACTGCAGCACGGAACACCATACGTCCGATACGGCCAAAACCGTTAATACCTAGTTTGATCATTGTAATAAAACTTTTTATGGGTTTATTAATAATAAGTCTTTATTTTTATCTCTTATTCATCGCAAGGAGTAGATATTCATTTTATCCCTTGCTTTAACGACTGCAAATGTAGTCATGTTTTTTGTATTGAGCCTTATAATATAGCTAGAAAAAAGCTGCCCTCTAACATAAATTAATTGTTGGAGGTTATTTCTTTTTCTTGAATAAGAGATTAGAGAACCATTTTTTCGCTTTTTTGATTCCCCACGTCATAATAAATGGTTGAGCGAGATCCCAAGCGATGGGAATCATGCCTTTCGCTATGGATAAATAGTCTGAGATCCCTAAAGCGATGGAGGGTTGTCCAGCCGTTACGGGAGCTGTGTTCTTGTCGTTTGTTTTTGTCGTTGACTTATTGCTCGGGAAAAGGAGAGACGATAATCCGGATAACAATAAACTTCCGGCGTTCTCCTGTATATAAGAGAAATCCTCATTCAATTTCTGTTCCTGTCGCTTACATTGTCTCTGTATGCGTTCTTTGTCAGAAATCAGTTTCTCCAGTGGGGTTTGCCGGTTGTTCATCGTTTGTCGCGTTATTTTTATCGTCATTCGCCGTCATGGCGGCTATTACCTCATTTAATACTTTTGTGCTGATCCTGTCCCTATTCATTATTATAATGCCGATAAGTAGCAGGTACAAGACCGCCACGATACCGAATCCGAACCCGGAGGAGCCGAGCCAATCCCCTAGGAAGAAGCCCAAGGCCAAGAATATGAACAAGATGGCGAAGAACGCCAAGAACAATAATATCAAGCCATATGAGAGAACGGCTATGACTTTACCCGTTCTCTCATATGTGCTCAACTTTAGGAGCTCAAGTTTTAACTCCACATAAGCCGATACATCTTCTTTCAGCTCACGGAAGACTGTTCCTGAATCTTTCTCCATACAAAGCTTATTCAGCTACGATTTCTTCTGTTGCCTGTACTACTTCTTGCTTTCCTTCTTTATATTTGGCAAGAGCGGAGTTAAAACCTTCTTTTACTTTTCCGACAACACCGTTCAATTCTTCCAGTAATTGTTCTCTCTTATCTGTCGCTGCCAAATAACCTACAGCGGCACCAACAGCCGCGCCTACTACAAGGCCAAGTAATAATTTTGAATCTACGCTTTTCATAACTTTTTCTTTTTAGAAGTTTCCACTAAGATAACGTATTTATTTGGATTAAGGTTTATCTTTGTCTTAACTTTTGTTGTTAAAAAAAGTTATCCTTTTAAGACCTTCACGGCAACCCAGTTATTTCTTTCGTTATAAGAATCCAATTTCAGCCCGTTCTTCTGACATTCTGCTTCTATCGCCGGGATATCTTCTACATAAAAGCCGCTCATAAATAGGATGCTTCCCGGTTTCATACTGTTTGTATATTGACAAATGTCATTCAGGAGGATGTTCCGGTTGATATTGGCGAAGACGATGTCGAATAGTCCGAATTCCTTGATTTTCTCGGCGCCGCCCAAGGCTACTTGTATGTCTTCGGTATGATTCAGGCGGATATTCTCTAGGGCGTTGTTATAAGCCCATTCGTCGATGTCGATGGCCGCTACCCGTTTCGCCCCTTTCAGCCGGGCCAAGATGGCCAGCACGGCTGTGCCGCATCCCATATCCAGTAGCTCCTTACCTTCTAGGTCTAGTTTCAGCATCTCGCTTATCATCAAATAAGTCGTTTCGTGATTGCCGGTGCCGAAAGCCATTTTCGGGTCTATTATTATATTATATGTATAGCCGGGCTCCGCCTCGTGGAAGGAGGCACGGATAATGCACTCGTTTCCGATCCGGATGGGTTTGAAATAATTCTTCTCCCACTCCTCATTCCAATCCTTGCTTTCTACCCATTTGGAGGTGTAATCGATCCGGGTATTCTCTAGCGGAAAGTCGGCCAGTTTATCATCCAATGTCTTTTTGTCGTATAAAGCCTCGGATATATATCCCAGCAAACCCTTCTCGCTTTCCGTAAAGCTCTCAAAACCGATTTCCCCCAACTCGGCGGCCAGCACGTCATTGATAATCTCTTTCTCGATAGGAGAGGTGTATGTGAAACTAAGTTCGTAGTAGTTCATGTCGTATCTTTTTGTTTATTTTCTATATTGTCCGCAAACATACGAAAAAATCTGTTGCCTATTCAAATATCACGAAGCCTAATACAATTCCGCATATTCTTTCTCCGAGTCGAAGCAGGGGCAAGCCTTGCGAATGTTGGTGCTGAGTTGATAATGTCCTAAGATACGTGCCGACGGGTAATCCCTTCGTAATTGCCGTAACAGGTCCATCAAGGTACACCGCTGGGCATACGTCCGGGTATCCGCGGGAAGTCCTCGCTCATCCAGTCCGCCCTCGTAGCAAATACCCAGACTGTGATCGTTCCAGCCCGAAGCGTGTGCCCCGATCTGGTTCTCCGGCCGGCAGCGGTGCAGCTCGCCATCCCGGGTGATATAGTAATGATAGCCGATGTCGGCGAACCCACGATCCTTGTGTGCGCTCCGAAGCGCTTCCACTGGAAAATCCCGGTCGTAGCGGGTTGCGCTGCAGTGAATTACGAGAAGTTTGATTTCCCTGTAATTCTGATAGAAGCAGTATTGTTTCATTTTTATTCTTTTTTTAGTTTGTGTGTTACTTTTCTCTTGAAAGAAAAGTAACCAAAAGTTCAAGGCTGACGCGGACGGGCTACTCGTCGGCCTTCGCTCGCTGTCGCGTCCCAACTCGCTTCGCTCAAACAGGGACGCTCCTGTCGCTCACTTCGGTCGCCTCGCTTAACGCCCGCCCGCTAAGGCCGGAGGGAGAGCCGTCCCGGCTCTTTGGGGAGGGGGCGGCTCTTCTACGCTAGAACAGGTTGCAGGCTTGCAGGCCGAAGGCCCCTGCGATGGCGGTAGCAACAGCGATGATCACTTTGAGAATGGTACTCCAAACAGACTTCTTCATGATAATTGATAATTAATAGTGAACAATGAACAATGAATAATGAATAATGAATAATGAATAGTGAATAATGATATCACGGACGATATAAGAGGAAAGCGGAGCTTTCCTTTGGACGGCCTCAGCGGACGGGCGTGAAGCGGAGAGACCGTAGCGAGCGCCCGGAGCATCCCTGTTTGAGCGCAGCGAGTTGGGATGCGACAGCGAGCGCAGGTCTCGAAGTAGCCCGTCAGCGTCAGCCTTGACCTTTTGGTTACTTTTGGGTCAAGCCAAAAGTGACATACCGATTGGGTCAAGCCAAAAGTGACACGCTATATCTCGTCAGGCGATTCCGAGTCGTCCCCTCCGGAAGCGGGCTTCTTACTGATATCTACAGAGGTCTCCCCGGCCTTCTCCGCACGAAGCACGGCTTGCTGAGCCTTGCGACTGGCCACCGGCTGGAACTCCAGTCCGGCGAAGATGTTCTTCAGGTCCTCACCCGGTATATACTGGATGTTGACACCGGTGATGTTTGTAGATGTGAATTTCTCAAGACTCTCCGCCCCCTCGTTGAGTATCTGTAGACGGAATTTGCCTAAATCGCCGAAATCCACCTGCTTTCCCTCTTGGAGGGCATCAAGCAGGTTCTCGACGGTGGAGATCAATACCGCTACCACGTCCGCACGGCTGACGGTGGTTTGCATGGATACCCGGCGACTCAGTTGCTTGAGCGACAGCTCTCCATTGACCTGTGCCGTGGCGTACGCTTTCGCCGGCTCGTCTTTCTTCAAAGGGTTGGGCCGAAGGGCCACACTGTAATTTAATGCCATAGTTTTAATAATTAAAAATTGATAATTGATAATTGAAAATGGGATCGATCTGTTTTCGATTACGAATGTACGACTTCCGGTTTCCTCCGGAATGAGTCTCGTAGAGGCGGTGTGAAATCGAGGGGAATAAGATGATAAAAGATGAATATTAGTGGATCGGATCGTTGCCGGATTCGTACTTTTTCAGTATCTTTATACCTGTAAATGAATTGAAAAACACCTATTTTATGCAAACAAACAACGAATATCTGGATGAGTGGCCGGTGCGCCCTTATAGCAAACGGGAGTTGGCCATGGCCTATGCTCCCGATATCAGTCCGTGTTCCGCCCTCAACCGCTTGGCGGGATGGGTCCGACATCATCAGAAGCTCAGCCATGAGCTGGATGAGACAGGCTACCAAAACCGGCAGCGGATTTTCACCTCCCTGCAAGTGGAACTGATCTTTCGCTATTTGGGCCGTCCTTGAACGAGGATCTTCCACGTTCGCTTTCGCATGCGTATATCGGCATCGCTTCATGTGTATATTGACGTTAGCCCACACGTATATCGCCGTGGCCCTATGCGGGCGTAGGCGTGAGGCGATGCCGGTGTACGTGTGGGGCGTGCGAGTAATGCAAATAATGCAAGTAATGCAGTACCTGTTTTCCCACACACGTGCGTACATACTTAAAAGAAGAGGAGGAAAAGGGATTATGTTTTCTTATAATCCCCTCGTTTTTCTCCCTTTCGGACGATTCCCTGTTTCTGCCAACGTTGCAAGCAACTGCATGCGGTGTTTTTGGGTATCTTCAGCTTCTCGGCTTCTTCCAAGAGGGATTGATAGGTGAACTCCGTATCCAAGGTGATGAAGAGACGTTCTTGGTCGGCCATGCCCCGGTTCTTCACCTCGTTGGCGGGAAGGAACGAGAGTATGTGTACGGCGTGTAGGTACATAGGCTCGGCCAAGGAAAGGACCGCTTGGAAATCATCCTCTTGGATGGAGAGATCCCAGCGGGTGATGATCCCGTCCTTGATGTTGTCGGAGCAGGTCTGCGGGTCTGGCGTGAGCCGGGGCGACTTGCGCAGGCTGGCGGCGAAGTCTCCCGCCTCCTCGCATTCCCCTGTTATTCGCAATAGGGCGACGATCGACAGGATACGTCCGATATTGATGGCCATCCGTACGACGGAGCTGTTCATCTCGTTGCCGGTGCCCTTCCGGGAGCGCTCGAACAAGGTTTGGAACACCTCGTTGAAGGAGACGATTTGCGCGTCGGTCAAGCGAAGCGAGATCACCCCCAGTTTCTGGATCTCTCTCAAGTGAGCGATCCAGTCCTTGCCCAATTTCTGGAATTCCAGCGACGTGTCGGTCCGCTGTAGACTGAACTGGTTGATCCAGTGAAGTACACGGGGCATATAATAGAACATTTGCCGGGAGAACAATCCGTTCTCGCTGGAAGGGATCAGCGGCTTCACCTGCCCGGGCGTCCCGCTTATCAATACCGACAGGTGGGAGTGCCGCAGCTCCCGATACTCCCGGTCTGTCCGCCGGTTGTAACTGAGCGGGTCGTGATCGAACGAGCTGCGGATCACCTCGCTCCCAATGGCCATAATCCGAGGCGATGGAGTTGCTGACCATGTCCGCCTCGGTCTCGCAGATGATCCCCACGCCGCCCGAGTCGATGATATTCTGCAAGATACCGGTACCGGTGTTGTTGCCGGAGAATATAAACATACGGTTGAGAGGCATTTCCGGCTCCTCGGCTTTCGCCTTTTCCCGTCCCAAGGAATTGAAGGAGGTCATCTCTTTCTTATACCTTTTCATCTCCTCCGCCACGGTCGCCCGGATCTCGTCGTGGATCGGTTGCACGAGCATTCGCGTCCATGCGAGCACGCCTTTTCCGGAGGCGGGGGGAGCGACGATGAAGGTTTGCAAACTGGAGAAGAACCATTTGCCTCCATATAGGAACCGCAGCGTCTGGGCGAGCGAGGCGCCCAAGGTGGTGAGCCCGCCGAGGAGGAGTACGTCCCGTTGCTCCCGGCTCTGTCCGAACGCCATGATCTGCCGCAACATCCGGGGCCACTCATGCCCCTCGGGGAAGAAGGGCAGGTGGGTGAACGGATCGACCTGCTCCTCGATCTCGATCTCTACATTATTATCGCGCGCACGTGTGTGGGAAACAGGTGCTGCATTATTTGCATTACTTGCATTACTTGCGTGCGTATCGCGGGGGCGGCTTGGAGGCTCCAGGCGTACGCCCGCCAGTTCGGCCAAGTGGAAGGCCGTACCGAGGTGTATCCTGTGGTCTCCCTTTTTCAAGGCGTTGGAGAAAAGCCGTTCGGCCTTCTCCCGGTTAAACTTCACCGATAGGGAACACAGGGCGATGAACCCTTCTCGTCCTGCCTCGCCGCAATCGTTGGCGATGGCAAACGCCAAGCGCACGTATTCACAATATCCGGGGGCGATATCTACACCCGCCGAACGAACCGCTTCTACTAAGCGGGATAAACTGTCTGACATGTAATTTATGATTTATGAGTTAGATTTCAAATCCTAAAAAGTGCGTTGGGATCATGACATAGGAAACAGGAGCGGACGATGTCTTTGCCGCTCGGGTCTACTTTCTGGGAGCCTCGCGTCTCTCCGTCGCCATACACATATTCCACGTAGTTCATTACGCCTAGGATATGCTCGGAGATATAGGCGGGTGTCTCGTTTCCGGGATGTTCCGGATAGGGGACGAAAGCCTTTACGCCTCGTTCGCTCGGGCTGATGAAGCAGAGGGCGGGGCATAGGTAGGCATCGTCGAACAGCTGTCTTCGGAGGGCCTTCGCCTCCGCGGTAGAGTCCAATCCGTCTACATCCACTACCACCAATCCGCTCGGGGCTAGGAGCCGATCGCTTTTCCGGTAGGAGAAAGTCCCGCAAGGCGTGACATACGGTAGCGTTTGCCGTTTCAGCTCGCTGAATCGTTCCTTGTCACCCGTCTCAAGCGGGAGGCGGAGCTGCCGGGTGAGGCGTTCGAGGGCCGGATCGCCGGTGATGAGTCGGGCCACCTCCTGTAAGGTGACTTCTCGACTGGGATATACGGTAGCCGGTCGTGATACTCGTCCCGTTAGGCTATCTTTGACCGGTGAGATCGGGGCTGCGAAAAGGGACATTTTAAATTCATTTTTCATGTATTCTTTTTTCTTAGATTAACGGCGGTGAAGGTCGGATTAATAAAATAAAGTGCGGGACGAACAGTTCGTCCCAATGTTAATGGTGTTGACATGATTAAATAAAAGATAACAGAATAAACAAGGATTTAAGGAGGATTTATATGAAAAAAGAAGACGTGGTGGGGGGTATGTTGGCTTATATAGCCCACCTTCGTGAGGTGGGGCGTTATTCCACGGCGAAGAGTTATCTGGACGCTTTACGCTCGTTCAAGTGTTTTTGCGGGATGGAGGAAATCCCTTATGCCTATATAGACAAAGAGAGGCTCTTGCTTTATCAGGCATGGCTGTCGAAGCGGGGCTGTATGCGCAATACGGTGTCCACCTATATGCGGCGAATCCGGCATATCTATAACTTGGCGGTGGAGGCTGGCGAGGTTTCGTATATCCCGAATCTGTTCAAGGGGGTGTTTACAGGCGTGGAGAGCAAGCGGAAGAAGGCGTTGCCTCTGGATAGCTTGCGCTCGTTGATGGGGACTCCGAGAGTTGAGCCGGAGATGCGGAGAACCCAGCTGTGTTTTTGCCTGATGTTCTCGTTCAGCGGGATGGCGTTCGTGGATTTCGCCCATTTGCGGAAAGAGAATGTCAAGGACGGGGTCTTGTCGTACCACCGTCAGAAGAGCGGGTCTTTCATCCGGGTGGAGATCCCGGCCGATGTACGGCTCTTGTTGGATGAGTTGGCGGTTTGCACGGACAAGGACTCGCCTTACCTGTTCCCGTTTCTGAGCGGGAAGAAAACGGGTGAGGCGGCCTATGCGGAATACAACGGCGCCTTGCTGCGCTTTAACCGCGACTTGAGGTCGCTGGCGGAGACTTGTGGTGTGGGTGAGCCGGTCACCTCGTACACGATCCGTCACTCTTTCGCCACGACCTTGAAGGAACAGGACGTACCGATCGAGATGATCAGCGAGCTGTTGGGGCATACGTCTATCAAGACCACGCAAATTTACTTGAAGAGCTTTTCCTTGGAACGTCTGTCGGCGGTGAACCGGGCTTGCTTCGAGAGCGTGTATAAACCGGTATCCGAGGTGGGGTAAGAGATTAGCTACTCGGGAAGTAGCGTATTCTTTCATGCCGCGAATATAGTAAAAAATAACTAAAAACAAGCGAATAGATCCGCTTGTTTACTCATTGTAGGCGTTTGATCCTCTCGATTCTTTGATTTTCCCATTTTATCCTAAACGTATAGACATGGTGACGCGGGTGAAACGACCTCTTGTTCCCGGTATCATTCCACCATGCCCCATAACCTGTGTGTATCCCTGTAGAGACGGGGCGTGCCCCGTCTCATCTCCTCAAAATGGTATTTAAATTACCGTCAGACGATGGGAGACGGAGCACGCTCCGTCTCTACAGCTGGGTAATTTTCACCTCCTTTTACGCTACTTCCCGAGTAGCTAAATATTCACTAGGTATGGTAATTTTCAGAAATGCCATATTTGAAAACTTAAAGTGCTGTGTGTTAGGCGTAAATAGGGTACGTTTGGCAGGGCTTTGAATTGTCGTTTAATCAGAGGGGAACTCCTCGTATATCTTAGGGAAAAGAGAATCATGCCGACGTGTATTTTGAGAAACGATCGTCCGAAGGGGGGCCTGACACAGGCCGGCAAGCGTCATGACTTGAAAGCCGTGCGCTGGTACGTGCTCACGCTTCCTACCGCCGCGGGTGGACGGCGTGACCGGATCAGTCCCTCCAAAGGCTTGGACGTGGAGCTTTCCCGGCGGGAACGTCGGGGAGAGGCTCTTTTCGAGTATTTCGCCCCCTCGTACGTGGAGGTGCGAAAGGTGGGTGGCAAGCTGGTCAACACGAGGCGACCTTTGCTGTTCAACTACGTGTTTATCCGTTCTTCGGTAGAGGAAATTTTCCGCATGAAGCAGGCACTCCCCTTGTATAATTTCCTTCCCCGTGTCTCTTCCGGGAGTACGACTTATTTCCCGCACCTCTTGGATCAGGAGATGGCGAATTTGCGCTGGGTGGCGGAGGCTTACTCCAACGAACTTCCGGTGTACGTGCCGGAGAGTACCCGCTTGTTGAAGGGGGATCGGGTACGCATCACGTCCGGTTATTTTACCGGGATGGAGGCCGAGGTGGTGATCCAGCCGGGCGGCGGTCATAAGGAGGTGATGGCGCGCATACTGGATTGCATGTGGGTACCCTTGTTCGAGGTAAAGGCGGGTGAGTACGAGTTGATCGAGTTGAACACGAAGAGCAAGCACGTTTATACCCATCTGGACAACGACCGCCTGTCGGAGGGCCTGCACGAGGCCTTGGGACGTTACCATGCTTCCGGCAGTGTCTGCGAGGAGGATCGACGATTGGCCGGCGAGGTACTGCGGGGGTATGCCTCTTTGCGTGCGGAGACAGACGTGATGCGCTGCAAGCTGTGCGCGTTGCTCCTCCCGACCTATAAGCTGTCGGGCGATGAGGAGGCTTTCGTTCGCTTGCACGACACGATGCGCGGCTTATTGCCTGTCGTGAAAGCACCGCAATCCCGTGCCCTGTTGCTGGTCACCTTGTACGGCTGTACGGATAACGCTCTCTACCGTCGCATGGCACACGAGCTAGTGGATCCTTGGCAAGTCGATCCCTCGCCTAAGAAAAGTAAATTATCCTTGATCCACCGGCTGGGCGACTATGATAGATGGCTGGGCCACGAATCAGTTGACAGTTGAGAAGTGGCAGTTGACAGTTTAAATCATAATCCAAAATTCATAATTCAAATTTGATGTCTACCCTTCCTTCCGGCGTTCGTTTGGTGGCGTTGCTGAACGACCATTTGTGCGAGATCATGGAACGTGAGCGTGCGAACCATACCTCCATGCACCTATATTGTACGGGGCCTTACTGGGTTGCCTTCGAGCGTTCGGCCTATCAGTTGCGTCGTGCGTTCCCGGACAGCGAGACCACGCCGATGCGCCTGTTCGGGTATCCGTTTCCGGTCGTGATGGTGTCCGTAACGGATCGCTCGCTGCGTTCGTACGCCCGCAAGCATATCTTGCGGATAGACGAGCCGGATTATAAGCGATTGACCGTCCCCGTTTTCCCTGCGGAAGATTACCGGTCGTGGCACGACCGGGAGGTATCGGGACTGCCGTATCCCCACACGTACGGATTTCAGAGAAATTAATACGATTATCACATATGTACCGACAACAATTCTTTCCCCGTCTGGGTGATTACATCGACACGCTGCTGAAAGTCACCAAGCTGACCAAATCCATCGTCTGCGTAACCGGAGGTATGGGCGGCAGTACCTATAACGCTTTAAAAAAGGTATAGACATGCATTTCAGCATCTATGTCCGTCTGTTGGACCTCCTTTGGGAACATCTGGATGACGAGGATCGGTTCCGCCAGCTGGCCCACGAGGCCGTGGAGCGGTATATCTCTCACATGCGGGGGAAGATGGATGAAGATAAGAAATAATTTAAAGGTGGGCTATACGAATAACATTACTGCTTGTCCTTAGGACAGCCTTCATTGACTAATTAACTAGCCATGATTAAAAAAGAGAGTTTTGGAAAACCTACTGATTTTATCCCGGATGGGATGAACGCCTTCGAGCGTAACGTGAAGCGTATAGGGGATTGTCTTTTGGCCTTTATCGCCTTGGTTGTATTCTCCCCTTTGTTCTTGATCTGCTACATCGCCGTAAGGCGCGAGGATGGCGGTCCTGCCATTTTCAGGCAGGAGCGGATTGGCCGTTTCGGTCGCCCGTTCAACATCTATAAGTTCCGTAGCATGCGTTTGGACGCTGAGAAGTTCGGCCCTGCCCTTTACAAGGGAGGCGCAGATCCCCGCATGACCCGTGTGGGGAAGTTCCTGCGCGAGCATCATTTGGACGAGCTTCCCCAATTATGGAATGTCTTCATTGGTGATATGTCTTTTATCGGCCCTCGTCCGGAGCGAAAGTTCTACATCGACCAGATCATGGAGCGTGATCCCCGCTATCGCTTCCTGTTCCAGATCCGTCCGGGCGTGACTTCGTATGCCACGCTCTACAACGGCTATACGGATACGCTGGAGAAGATGATCCGCCGTCTGCGTTACGACCTGTTCTATCTGGAGCACCGCTCGTGGTGGTTCGATTTCAAGATATTGGTGAAGACGTTCTTGAACATAGTGTTCGGGAAGAAATTCTAGATACGGTGTTGGTTCCTCTGTTGGACGTGATCCGTGTGGTAATGGGCTGATTGAACGGAATCGGGAACGGAAAGAGAGCGAACAACTGCGATAAGTGAAGAATTATTATCGGGATAGGTGTGGGGAAATCGTAAATGTGATTTTTTTTGTAGATAAAGAAGGATAAATATAAGACTCATGGATACTCGACAAGCAGAAATAGGAGATAAGATCCATTTTGCGGTGATGGCCATAGAAGCCTCCGCCAAGGAAATGAGTATCTCTCCGATGGAAATGCGTAGACGTTTGGAAAAGGTCGGATTGGTGCGTCGTCATCTTCTATGATACGCGCACTTGTTCTATGTTGCATGATAGCAAGTATGGACTTCATTTGATGAGTGACGATTATATTTTAAATGATTTATTGAGGGAACTTGGGGACAGGCAGTGAGTAGTTTGATCTGCGCTAAAGGTTGTGCCGATGCTGTTGTTAAAACAGCAAACTATATTTATCTATTCGAATTCAAATTGAACGGCACTGTTAGATAATAATTTAGCGGAATGAGCGATCTGTAAGTTGACCACCCGGCGAAACACCGCTCTACATTATGGAAGTGATGGTGGGCTGAAATGGCTACCACTTATCATAGCGTGATAGGAACCGTGAAGTTGCAAGGGAGTTCAGCCTGGGTATTCATCGGGACATTTTTCCATAAAATCTTTAATGGCTGTAGGGATTATCAGAACTTAATCCCCTCTAAAATCTCATTGGCCAATGGCTAATGTTAAAATCAGAATTAAATTTTAACAATAATCGGTTTAGGACACTTTACAGTGCCCTTTCAAAGGGGTATGTCCTAAATTGAGTACTTACATTCATATAGATTTAACTGCTTAATAAATAGTGGGTATACTACATGTGTCGCTTACAAGCGAAGACATTTCTAATAAAAGACATACCATTCAGAAATATGAACGAGGGACGTAAATACAGGTTGAACAACGACGTATTGATGCCTGTGATAGGTCAAGGGACCTATCACATGACGAGAAAAGTGTTATACGATGCCATGCTTGGAGCTTTCGATTGCGGATGCGCATTGCTGGATACCGCCCACAGCTATCCCAACGAAGAAAGCATCGGCAATGAGTTGGCGAAAATATTCAACGGGGGCAAGTATTTGAGGAAGGATGTGTTCATCACTTCAAAGATAGGCGACCGGCTGGACAATGGTATGCCTATGGGGTATTACTTCTACAACTCCTCGTCTTGTCCCAACCATGATCATAAAGCCATGGTTCGTCAACAAGTGGAGGACTCTCTTAAAAAGCTTAGAACGGACTATATTGATTTGCTTTTGATCCATTGGCCTTATAATGACTGCCTGGAAGATATATGGATGGCGATGGAGGATTTGTATCGGCAAGGTATCGTGCGTGCCATAGGCGTTAGCAATCATAAAGTGCGACACCTGAAACGCATAGAAAAGGTGGCTACGGTGCAACCGATGGTAAACCAAATGTACTTCAGTCCGCTCAACATACAGCCTGATGTGTACAACTATTGCCAAGCCAACAACATACGCCTTGAGGCATATTCGCCATTGATGTTCCTCCGCCAAGGCATTGCTCCGCACTTTTGTGAATCAGACGGCGTGAAGGCTATCTGCAAGAAATACAACAAATCGGTGGCGCAAGTGGTACTGCGATGGAACATGGACAAAGGCGTAATCCCCATCCCGAAGGCGTCTTCATTGGAACACATAAAAGCGAATTACGACGTGTTCGACTTCAGCCTGACGGAGGAAGAAGTGAAGCTGATAGACGGCTTCAATGAAGATTACCAATACCTGCCCGAATCAATGTATTGTCCCGGATATTAATACAAAGAGAAGAAGATGATGTTATCCAGAAATATTTTGCCACGTATATACCGCAAGCTGAACGAAATAGCCCTGTGCGGACTGAACGAAGACTATGCCCGCATCAGGCGCATACCCCAACATCTCGACCTGATAAACCTTGGCAGCAATCCGGCCAAGTACGGATTGGACTATGCCGACACGGGGGTAAAAGCATTCAACCTTGCGGTAGGTCCGCAGACCTTGGAGTACGACTTCCGGATGTTGAAAAATTATCATTCTTTCTTAGACGAAAAGGGAGCTAAATTATTATTGTTATTATTATGCCCATTTTCCTTGTTGAAATTTAGATATACCGAATATGATGGTGATGCGTGCCGAGATCACAGGTATTACCCCATTCTGCACCACTCGATGATAAACAATTACGAGGAACAGACCTACACAGACTTGAAGAAGCGCACCCTCTTGCACTTATTGAAACATCCGCTCAGGTTGCTCTCCATCCTGAAAGGTACTGCCCATAAGAAGATGAAAAGCGAGACTAACCCTCTCAACGAGCAACAAATGACGAGTTCGGCAGAAGGCTACATTCGTGGATGGATGCGTGAATTTGGCTTACACAACTTCGAACTGAAAGACATCCCTCAATCCGTCAAAAATGATTTACAGAAGAACTCGGAGATATTGGACGAAATCAAGGCATTCTGCGATGAGCGGGGCATCAAGCCGGTCATTGTGTTGCCGCCTGTCTCGGAATATATCATGGGCAACATTCCTCAAGGGTTCAGGGAATATTGCACCTACTCCATACTGAAGCAGAAAGACATCCTAATGCTCGACTATATGAACGACCACACATACAACCAGCCTGCCAACTTTGTAGATGCGCTTTGCCTGAACAAGACGGGACGCAGAAAGTTTACGCAAGGGGTTCTATCGGACTTGAAACGACTTAAACTACTGAAATAATGAAGACCTTTCAAGAGCTAAAACGATTGGCAAAGCATATCCCCGAAGGGTTGCCTACTATTAAGGTGGCTCTGCTAGGCGACAGTGCCACACAACTATTAGGTACGGCCATACGGGGCATGGGCGTGGAGCGAGGCTTCTGCATAGACCTTTGGGAGGCAGACTACAACCAAGTGGAGCGTCAGATACTCGACTCTACCTCAGACTATCATCAATTTGGCGCAGACTATACCATAATATTCCAGTCCACGCACAAGCTATTAGAGAAGTACAGCCTTGCAACGCAGACGGAGCGCAAGGCGTTGTGCGATGACAGAATAGCTTTCATAGAAGAAGCACTCAGAGCGTGCAGCGGACATATCGTCTGTTTCAACTATCCAGAGACGGACGATTGCGTGTTTGGCAGCTATACCAACAAGCTGTCTTCGTCTTTCTTATATCAGGTGCGCAAGCTGAATTTTTGCCTTATGGAACTAGCACGCCAGCATGCCAGTTTGCACATCTGCGACACTGCCGCGCTCCAGTCGAAATTCGACGTGATAAGATGTTCGATGCCAATATCTACATCAGCACAGAGATGTTGCTGAGCCTCGACATTCTGCCGTTTGTGGCATCGAGGGTGATGGACGTCTTGTGCAGTTTGTGCGGCAAGTTTAAGAAGTGCCTCGTATTAGACTTGGACAACACCCTGTGGGGAGGAATAGTAGGCGACGATGGTTGGGAGAATGTGCAGATAGGCCACGGATTAGGCATAGGCAAGGCGTTCACCGAGTTCCAAGAATGGATAAAGAAGCTGAAAGAGCGCGGAATCATACTTGCCGTATGCTCGAAGAACGATGAGAGGAACGCCAAAGAAGTGTTTGAGAAGAACCCCGAAATGGTGCTCAAAGTGGACGACATCGCGGTATTTATGGCAAACTGGGACAACAAGGCAGACAACATCCGCCGCATACAAAGCATTCTCAACATCGGCATGGATTCGTTGGTGTTCCTTGACGACAATCCGTTTGAGCGGAACATGGTGCGTGAGCATATCCCGGAGATAACTGTACCAGAACTTCCAGAGGATCCTGCCGACTACTTGGAGTATCTCTACGGGGAGAACCTGTTTGAGACGGCGTCGTTTTCTGCGCTTGACGCGGACAGGACGCGCCAATATCAGGCAGAAGCGCAAAGGGAGATGACTAAAACCAGCTTTACGAACGAAGAAGACTTTTTGAAGTCGCTCTCAATGGAAGCTACCGTTGAGGGCTTCACGGCCTTTAATATCCCGCGCGTTGCGCAGTTATCTCAAAGGAGCAACCAGTTCAATCTGCGCACGGTGCGCTATACGGAGTCGGAAGTCTCAGCCATGGCTACGGACAACGACTATGCCTGCTTCTCGTTTTCGCTAAGCGATAAGTTTGGCGAAAACGGACTGATATGCGTCGTTATCCTCAAGAAGATGAATGCGGAGACGCTCTTTGTCGATACGTGGTTTATGAGTTGCCGCGTGTTGAAGCGAGGCATGGAGCACTTCACGCTGAACACGATCGTGGACTATGCCAAAGCAAACGGATACAAACGCATCATCGGCGAGTATCTGCCTACGGCAAAGAATAAGATGGTGGAGCATCACTATGAATCATTAGGCTTCACCCGGATGGAAGGCGGCGATACCGCCCGTTACGAGCTGCCGGTAGATGGATACGAAGCCTTGACTTGTTACATTGCGACTAAACAAATATTTATACAATGAATAGTATTGTAACGAAATTTAATAAATAGGGGGGAAAAGCAACTTCCAAGTAACGAAAGAGGTCTATACGGCATTTCAACAATGCTCAGGCGACTATAACCCTTTGCACAATGATGAAGAGTTAGCCAAGCGGAAAGGTTTCCCAGAGAGAGTTATGTATGGCAACATACTCAATGCGTTTGCCTCTGCCTTGGTAGGCGAGCATCTGCCAGTTAAAGATATCATCATCCATTCGCAGGACATACAATACAAGCGCCCTGTATTCATGGGCGACAAGTTGGAGGCGGAGGTGAAAGTGGATGGCATATACGAAAGCGTGAACGCCGTCAGCTTCAAGTTCTCGTTCAAGAATGCCAAGGGATTGACGGTGGCTAAGGGGCACGTGCAGATAGGAATAATATAAGCGACACGAAGATGAACATATTAGTGACGGGAGGCTCGGGAGGATTGAGCAAGGCCGTGGTGGAGACATTGGCAAGAGATGCCAATAATAATGTGTACTTCACCTACGCTTCATCTGCCTACGTTGCGGAGCAGATAGTTGCCGCACACGCCAATGTGACAGCGGTGCGTGGCGACTTTACGGACAGCGGTCAGCTTGAAGACCTGTCCAGGCAGATGCTAGGCTGGGACGTATTGGTAAACAATGCTTGGGCAGGGAAACCCGAGGGCATCCATTTCCATAAGCTGACGCAGGAGGCATTGTTGCGGTCGTTCACCAACAACGTGTTGCCAACGGTATCGGTTACACAAAAGGCCTTGGAGACATTCTGCGAGAAGAAGTCGGGCAGGATCATCACCGTGCTCACATCGTATGTGGTGGGCGTGCCCCCGTTGGGCTACAGTCTCTATGCTTCAACCAAGGCGTATCTGGCACAAATGGCGAAGTCGTGGGCAAAGGAGTATGGTAAGATGGGCATCACGAGCAACTGCGTATCTCCGGAGTTTATGCGCACAGGGTTTACCGTTGGCACAGATACGAGGGTGATAGAGCAGATGGAAGCCTCGCATCCGCTGAAACGCTTGCTCCGTCCGCAGGACGTGGCAGATGTCATAGCTTCTTTGGCATACGCCTCTCCTCATCTGAACGGAGTGAACATTCCGATAAATGCAGGAATGCAAATGATATAATCGATAAAATAGAAATAAAGATATGGAAAAACAAGAAATTATGGAACGCGTACAAGAGATATTCCGTGACGTGTTCGACAATGAAGACATTGTGATTAGCGATGAAACGAACTCCGACTGCATAGAAGATTGGGATTCGTTGACCAACATCCAGTTGGTGGTGGCAATAGAGCGTTCGTTCGGTATACGCTTCACCTCTGCCGAGATACCCTCTTGGAAGAACGTGGGTGACATGGTGGATTGCATAAAGGGCAAACTCTGACATGGGAAAGATAGGTATGCTGTTGAGGCAAGGATGCTTGCGTCTGTGCCCGTTGATGCGCACTTTGTACTACAACTTTTTGCGCGGCAAGACTGCCCGCTCGGGTCGCGGTCTGCTGCTTTCTACTACATACAGCGTGTTCGACATTCATCCTACTGCAACGCTGGATGTCAAGGGACTTGCAATCTATGGATTCAAGAAGTATCGCGGCTCGCGGTTGGAGACCAGCCTTTGGATGGATGCCGGTGCGGAGTTTGCCTTAGGAAGCAAACAGGGCGGAGTGTCTATCTACCACGGATGCGACATACAGATATTCAAGGGTGCACGTTTCTCTATGGGTGGCTCGTGCATCATGAACCGCTCTGCCCAAGTTGTCTGCCAGGAAGAGATTATCATCGGTGATGGTTGCCTGATTTCGCGCGATGTAGTCATCCGCGACAATGACGGAGGTCATACTGTGTTGGTGGACGGCTATAAGAAGTCTGCCCCTGTGCATATAGGCAATCACGTATGGATAGGCCAAGGCGCACTGATACTGAAAGGCAGCATGATAGGCAATGGCGCAATAATCGGTGCTGGGGCAGTGGTGTGCGGAAAGGTGAAGTCCGGTGCATTGGTTATGGCAGACCCGTCGCGGACGTTTGCCAAAGACATTAAGTGGGAGGCATAGATGATAGACATCAAGAGGAAAGAAGACTGCGTGGGCTGCGGTGCGTGCCATGATGCTTGCCCCAGGGATGCCATTTATTGGGAGACGGACATCGAAGGCTTTTGGTATCCGCGAGTCAATCAAGACAAGTGCATAGAGTGTGGGCTTTGCGAGAAAGTCTGTCCGATTATTCAGTCGGGCAAGCTGAATTGCACCAATGCAGAAACGCCTGTGCCCGATGTGCTGGCAGCTTATAACGCTGATCCCGAAGTGCGCTTCAAAAGCACGTCGGGAGGGATATTCTCTGTCCTTGCCGAGAAGATGCTTGCCGACGGCGGATACATCTGCGGTGCGGTGTGGACGGAAGACTTCGGAGCAAAGCACATCATTTCCAACCGTCGGGAGAACTTGCTAAGAATACGTGGGTCGAAATACTTCCAAAGCGACATGACTGGCGTATACAGAGAGATACGCTCCGTACTGGCGAAGGGAGAGAAAGTGCTGGTATGTGGCTGTCCGTGCCAGATGGCTGGTCTGCGGGCTTTTTTGCGCAAGGACTATGACAACCTGCTCCTTGTCGACTTTATCTGTTGCAGCATCAATTCGCCTAAGCTCTTCAAAGGATACATCAAGGACTTGGAGTGGCAATATGGCGCAGAGATGGTGGAGTATCATCCCAAGAATAAGGAATATGGCGGATGGCACAAGTTCGCTTTCAAGGCCACATTCAAGAACGGGCGCGTCTATGCCAAGAACGGCACGAGCGACGAGTTCACGAAATGCTTCATCGGTACGCACATAGCCGCACGACCGTCGTGCCAGAAGTGCCACTATAAGAAGTTGCCCCGCGTGGCCGACATAACGATTGCCGACTTCTGGGGAATTGAGAAGACAGACCCTGCTTTCGACAGTCCCAACGGCGTATCGCTGGTGTTGCTCAACAACGACAAGGGCAAACGCTTCTATGCCTCGCTGGGCGACAAGGTAGTGTCGAAGGCGGCGACCTTGGAGAGTGCCATCCGTGGTAATGTAAACCTTGTACGCTCATCGCTATACTCGGTTATCGACCGTGAGGCTTTTTACGAAGCATTGGATAAGCAAGGCTTTCGATACGCAATGGACACGTATGGCCATCCAAAAGTGCCTTTTGTGCAACGGCTGAGAAGATTCGTCAAACGCATGATTTTACGCAGATAGACCTTGGAACAGAACATTTCAGCAAAGAGGCGCATTGCCCAAAACACGGCATTCCTCTACCTGAGGATGCTGGTGGTGATGGGCGTGACGTTCTTCACCAGTCGCGTGGTGTTGGCTTCGCTTGGCGAGACCGACTATGGCATCTACGGAGCCGTGGGCGGAGTGGTCACGATGTTCACCTTTATCAGCGGTTCGTTGTCGGCTTCTACCAGTCGTTTCCTTACTTACGAATTGGGGCGGAATGACAGCGAGGCATTGTCGCACACATTTTCGGCGGCACTGAATCTGCATCTCATTGCTGCGCTATTCATATTGCTCATTGGCGAGACGTTGGGGGCATGGTTCCTGTATGAGAAGATGACCATCCCCGAAGCCCGCATGGATGCCGCCTATTGGATATTGCAGTTCTCCATCATCACCACGACGTGCGACTTCATCCTCGTGCCGTTCAGGGCATCGGTCATCAGCCATGAGAATATGTCGCTATTTGCCTACATCGGTTTGTATGAGGCATTCTCGGTACTGATCATTGCTTACCTGATTCAGATAGGCGATGCCGACAGACTGGTGTTTTACGGAGCGTTGCTGATGGGCAACAAAATTCTGATTCTGTTGTTCCACATCTTGTACACCCGTCGCAGATATGTCGAATGCCGCATGCGGATAGTCAGGGAGAAGGCTTTGTATACCAAGCTGCTGAGCTACTCTGGATGGAATATGTTCGGTCACGTGGCATCGCTGTCGCAAGGGCAGGGGATAAACATCGTGCTGAATATGTTTTGCGGTCCGGCGGTCAATGCCGCCCGCGGACTGGCTGTGACGATACAGTCGGGATTGCTGAGCTTCATCGGCAACTTCCTTACTGCCGTGCGCCCAAGGGTGGTGAAGCTGTATGCCGAGGGCAACAATGCTTCGATGTACAGGCTCACGTTCATGGCGTGCAAGATATCCTACTTCTTGATGTTCGCCCTCATCATGCCGCTGGCGTTCGAGATGGACTTCGTGCTCCGCATATGGCTGGGCGACAACGTGCCGCAATACACCGGCATCTTTGCCCGCATCATCCTCGGAGTGGTGCTGGTCGAGTCGTTCCATTCGGCATACCTCATGGCTTTCCATGCCATCGGCAAGATGAAGATGGGCAACATGGTGTGCGGCTCGTTGATGATCCTTACGCTCCCTGCCGGATACATCGCCTTGAAGATGGGGCTTCCGCCCTATTCGGTGTTCGTCATCATCCTTGCCAACAACGTCGTTTGCCACGTGTTCAGCTGGGTGTTAACGCACCGCTATGTGCCGTTCAGCTATTGGCGGCTTGCCACGGCGGTCTATCTGCCTTGCATATTGGTGACCCTCTGCGCCCTGCCTGTGCCGGCATTCGTCCATGCCAATATGCAGCAAGGCTGGCCTCGCTTTCTGGCTTTGTCGCTATGCAGCGAGCTGGTCTACGCCCTCTTCATCTATACGTTTGGATTCAGCAAGGCAGAGAAAGAAGAACTCATCTACCCCGTTTGGCGAAAGATAAGGAATAGAATAAAAAGAATCAGATAATGAAAATAGGAATTACAACCCGACCGTTGCAGGCAAACTATGGCGGAATTCTGCAAAACTATGCCTTGCAACAGGCTTTGAAGAGACTGGGGCACGAAGCGATAACCATAGACCTTGTCCCTTCGTATTCATTATACAGATATTTGCGTTCGCTATGCAAGACGCTGCTGCTTTGGCCTATCCCGTGGAAACGCCGGAAGTTTGTTTCTTATGGCACGGCATCAAGCAGAAGCAATGCCATCGAAAAGTTCTGTAAAAACCACATTGCGTTGACTAAGCCATTGCATCGATACCAATCACTGCTGGTCGAGCAATATGATTTGGAGGCCGTCATTACAGGGAGCGACCAAGTTTGGCGTTCAAAATACAACCGTTATGCTGGCCATCTTGAGGATATGTTTCTGCGCTTCGTCTCCAAACCTAATGTAAAGAAACTTGCGTATGCCGCATCGTTCGGCATCGATGAATGGGACTATTCACCCGAATTGACGAAAGAATGCAGCCGCTTGGCCAAGGAATTTATGGCTATATCGGTGCGCGAAGGTTCAGGAATTGTCCTCTGCAATAAACATTTGGACGTGGAAGCCGTACAAGTCATCGACCCAACATTATTGCTTGATAAGGCTGATTACGAACAATTGTGTGCTGACATCCCTGTGGAGTCAACGCCTTTCACAGCCGTATATGTGCTTGACAAATCGCTTCCCAAGATGCAGCTGATTCAGAAGTTAGCTTCAGAGATAGGATTGCCAACAAAGATTTTCAGTGCGCACCACGGTATGACGCTATCCATAGAAGAATGGTTGGCAATGTTCCGCGATGCTCGGTATCTCATCACCGACTCGTTTCACGGTACAGCCTTTTCCATAATATTCAACAAGCCGTTTGTTGCCATTGGCAATGAAAACCGGGGAATGACACGCTTCAACTCTTTGCTGTCTTTGTTCGGATTGAAAGAACGCTTATACGTATCCGACAAAGAATGCGACACTTCAACAAACATTGACTGGGAGGCAGTCAACATTGAACGCAAAAATCTGCAAGATGATGCTTTTGACTTCTTGCGCTTGTTAGACAAATAATAACATGATTAAAGTTATAGCCAACGCCGATGATTTCGGCAAGTCCCATGAAGTGAACTTGGGGATATTGGATGGATTCAAGCGGGGAATGCTGCAACGCACCACGCTGATGGTGAATATGCCTTTGCAGATGAAGCTGTGCAGCTTGCCAAAGAAAACGGTTTCTTCGACAAGGTGGGCTTGCATCTGAACTTGACAGAAGGAGCAAGCTTGACCGAAGGCATCCGACACATCTCTTGGCTTTACCGTGAAGGGGAGATGACAAGCCGGATTATCCCATATCTGCGTAAGCATTGGATGCTGACACGTGATGAACATGCTTCCATACGCGAAGAAATGAAAGCCCAGTTTGATAAGTATATGTCATACGGATTGGCGCTGAAGCACGTAGACTCGCACCAGCATGTACACAATGAGTATTCGATATGCAAAATGTTGTGCGGTGTGGCGCAAGAATACGGCTTCCGAAGTATGCGCATAGCCCGTAACCTGATGCCTATGGATGGTTGGAAGCAGAAAATAAAGCGAGTGTATAAGGCCAAGATAAACCGAAAGATTCGTACGCTCTTTTCGAGCACCGATTATTTCGGGTCATACGATGACTATCTCCATTATTTTAAGGATGAGGGCAGTGTGGAAATCATGTTGCATCCTTGCCTGAAAGGAGATTTGCTCTATGACATCGTGGAGGGCTGTTTGGTGTCGATGGATGATTATAAATTATGACCGATGTTAGAACTTGTTTATTGGGATTTTGAGTGCAATCCTCTTACGCATGAGCAGTATAAAGCTTTCTTGGCTTCGTATTACAAGGACGAGGCTCATGCACGTTACGAACGTACTATGTGGTATCACAAACATGGCAACTACAAACTCTTGTTGGCATTGAAAGATGGCGTGTGCTTGGGGCAAGCCTGTGCATACCGGGTAAACGTACGGATAGATGGGCATAGCGATGAGCTTTGGTGGGGTGTTGATACATTTGTGCTTCCTGCTGCAAGAGGCGAAGGCATAGGGAAGAAGCTGCAGAAGAAGCTGCTTGACGATTTTCCAAACTTCTCTTCTGTGTGGTATTCAAAGGCAAATGGATTCATCAAACGCAAATCCGGTGCCCATGAGTTGCTGAAAGTGCCATTCAACTACTACCCGGTCAGTTCATTCTTCACCGTGCTGACCCGTGTATTTGTGAAACACATTTTGTATAAGCATTTGTCACAGCCTGCTGCTATATGGAAGGACAAGTATTATGTCTTGAATAATGTTTGCAGGGGTAAATCAAAGTTTGAGGTCATGAAAGTCGATTTGGCTGGGAAATTGGACGAACTTTCCGCATTAGCCGAGTATAGCTTAAAAGAGAAAGATTTCTATGTAGTGCGCGATGCTGATTATCTTGCTTGGAAATACTTGGAAAATCCAACCATTGGCAATTATCATGCCTTGTTCTTTTATACACAAGGCAAGGAGTTGGCGGGAGTAATCATCTTTTCATCACCCTACAAAAAGCTGGCATTCTCCATTCCCTTGACGGTAGTGACCATCCTCGATTGTTTTGTCCTTCCACATTTTGGCTTGGACAAAGGGCAAATGTTGCGCGAGGCAATGCACTATCATCACGAAAAGGGCATTGCTGTTGATGGCATCTTGGCATTAGGAGATTTCCCATACCGCCCCTTGTTGCGCTATCCATGGGGAGGCATTCCGCTATTAACCAACTTCGATAAAAAAATCTCGCTAAAATCTCCGTATCTGTCATATTCAGACCAGGATATGGAGCAGGCGGTATTGTAAATTCTTTATGACTTTCTTCTTAAACTTGCTGTATTCCATCTGGTGTACGGAGCGCTTGGATTATGTCTATTCGCGTTCCAATGCACCTAAGAAATTCCTCTCTTACTTCATCTTATTGACCCCGCTATGGCTGGTTTGGTTGCTGATTTGCGGTGGGCAATATGACGTGGGGACGGATTATTTCTCTTATTACAACATATTCAAGAGTGCGGACATTTCGTGGTATGCTGATACCAAAGCGGAATGGATGTTTACTTGGATAGTGGAGACGTTCAGAGGCTTGGGTATGCCTCCGCAAGGTCTGTTCTATGTGTTTTATTCCATCAATTTCTTTTTCTTATGCGCCATCCTGCATTCACTGAAGCATCGCACCGCTTTCCTTTATGTCTTGCTATACATTTGTCTGTCCACCGTGTTCAACAACCAGCTCAACGGACTGCGACAATATTGCGCTGTATACATCATTAGCTATGCCGCCATATCGTTTTACGATAATCGGTCGTACATCCGCTACATCTTGTTCGTTTTACTGGCTGCGGGGTTTCACGCCTCTGCCTACATTATGATCCCCTTTGTCTTTATTTTAGGATGCAAAAAACGCATAGGGAAATGGATGTCCATTGGGCTTATTACCATAGCTGTAGCATTTTCATTGTTAGGGATTAGCGATTTGATAATGGATGCAGTTTTTGATTATCTGCCTCCTTACTATTCGGCATATGTTGATGGAGAGTTGGACATTTCCCTTGAAGGCTTCAAGCGGATTACCAAATTCTTATTCGTTCCCTTCTATCTTCTTGCGGCTTTGTTTTGCTCCAAAAATGAGTTGAGTGCGAAAGACAGCTTCCTCTTCTCGATAGGCATCATCGCTTATTCCTGTCGGTTATTCTTTCTTGACAATTTCATGTTGAACAGAATAGGGTATTACTTCCTGTTGCTATCCATACTCCCGCTTTATGTCTACATGAAGCATTTGTATATGTGTTATAAAGGCCGGATGTGGTGCTATTGCATGGCTGCTGTCTTCCTACTGTTCTATTTCCTTAAGACTGTTCTCTTTGCAGAAGGGGAATATGATTATCAATCAATTTATTTCTGACAATAACTACGATGAAAGTTAGCGTAATTATCCCGTCATACCGACCGGGGAACTATGTATACGAGTGCTTAGATTCTCTAATGAATCAATCCCTAGATGCTTTGCGGTTCGAGGTGATCGTTGTGTTGAACGGTACGCGCGACCCTTATTGGGAGCAGTTGTCGCGATATGCGAAGCGGCACGGTAATATCCGCCTGCTGCACGAAGCGGTTGCAGGGGTATCGAATGCTCGCAACGTCGGCATGAAGCATGCTTGGGGCGACTTCTTTGCTTTTGTAGATGATGACGATGTGGTCTCTTCCAACTACTTGGAGGAGCTGCTAAAGATTTCCACCCCTACGATATTGGGAGTCAGCAATGTCCATTCTTTTGTCGATTCCGTCGACAATTGGGACAACGATTTCTTTGCGTGCAAAGTGATCCAAGAACAGAGGAATCTAAAGTCTCTGTTTAAGAACCGTTCGATATTGAGCTTTCCCGTAGCCAAGTTGATACACAGAGATATGGTGTGTGGCAGGCAGTTCGATGTGCGGTTTGCCAATGGGGAAGACTCCTTATTTATCACTAAGATTTCAGACAAAATCATCGGCTTCGCATTTACCGACCTATCGGCTTGCTATTTCGTGCGCAAACGCGAAGGCTCTGCGACACGGCACAATTTCAAGATCCGAAGCATAGCAAAGGACTCATATTCGTTGATCAGGTCCTATGTATCCATATATCTGGCCTCTCCATCCAAATACAATTTCCTTTTGTTCCTATCAAGAATCCCAGGGGTGATAAAAGGGAATGTTATGATGTATTTGCGAAACAGGTAATCTAACCATAAACTCACCTAATTTATGAAAATCTCAATCATCACCACTACTTACAACAGCGGTGCCACTCTTCGTGACACTATTCGTTCCATACTCTCGCAGACTTATCAGGACATAGAGTACATCGTAGTGGACGGTGCTTCTACAGATGATACATTAACTATCATACAGGAATACGAACCGCAGTTCGATGGTCGTATGCGCTGGGTAAGCGAGAAAGACAACGGGCTGTATGATGCGATGAACAAGGGCATCCGCATGGCCACGGGTGACGTGGTGGGCATCCTGAACTCGGACGATTTTTTCACCTCGCCAGATGTGCTGGAACGGGTGGCCGGGGCTTTCCGGGAGGAATCGGGGCCGGATGCCGTGTACGGGGACATCCACTTCGTGAATCCCGACAACCTAAACCGCTGTGTCCGTTATTATTCCTCACGCTTATTCCGCTCGTGGCTGATGCGAATGGGATTCATGCCCGCCCATCCATCGTTTTACGCCCGCAGGAAGGTGTACATCCGGTACGGGTTGTACAAGACGCACTACAAAGTGTGCGCTGACTATGAGTGGATGCTACGCACCGTTTTCGTGGGCGGCATCCGTACCCGCTACTTAGGCATGGACATGGTGACGATGCGTATGGGCGGGGTCAGTACCCACGGGGTGTCGGTGCACCGGCTGATAGCGAAAGAGCATCAGCTGGCTCACCGGGAGAACAAGGTCTATACCAACCACCTGATGCAGTCGCTGCGCTACTTATGGAAAGTATGCGAGTTGCTTTTCCCCGGAAAGCACGCATAAGCAGGAGTAGTTTGGATACAGAGTAAATATAATTCCTCATTTAAAATATAGAAGATGAAAAAGACAGCCCTTATCACCGGCATCACGGGCCAGGACGGCTCTTTTCTTGCCGAATTTTTATTGGAGAAAGGATATGACGTACACGGCACGATACGCCGGTCGTCGGTAGATTACCGCGAACGCATCGTCCACTTGGAGGGGCATCCTGATTTCCACCTACACTATGCGGACTTGGGAGACTCGATGAGTATCCTGCAAGTAGTGAAGAAGGTGAAGCCGGACGAGATTTACAATCTGGCAGCCCAAAGCCATGTGCAGGTGTCGTTTGACTCACCTGAATTTACGGCGGATGTTGACGCTACCGGCGTGTTGCGCATTCTGGAAGCCGTGCGCCAGTGTGACTTGACGGATACCTGCCGCATTTACCAGGCATCCACTTCGGAACTGTACGGGAAGGTGGAAGAGGTGCCGCAGAACGAGAATACGCCTTTTCATCCTTACAGCCCTTATGCCGTAGCCAAACTCTACGGCTATTGGATTGTGAAAGAGTACCGCGAGGCTTATAATATGTTCTGTTGTTCGGGCATCCTGTTCAACCACGAGAGCGAACGGCGGGGCGAGACGTTCGTCACCCGGAAGATCACGCTTGCCGCCGCCCGTATTGCTCAAGGAAAGCAAGACAAACTCTACATGGGCAACCTGTCTTCCCTGCGTGACTGGGGTTATGCCAAAGACTATGTGGAGTGCATGTGGCTGATACTCCAGAACGACAAGCCGGAAGATTTCGTGATTGCCACAGGAGAGCAGCATTCCGTCCGTGAGTTCTGCCGGCTTGCTTTCCGTCATGTGGGCATCGAGCTGGAATTTACCGGTGAGGGCGAACATGAAAAGGGCATAGACAAAGCGACAGGGCGCGTGCTGGTGGAGGTGTCGCCCGACTTTTATCGCCCCACCGATGTGGTGAACTTGTGGGGAGACCCGTCCAAGGCGAAAAAGGAACTTGGTTGGAACCCGCAAAAGACGACGTTTGAACAGTTGGTGAAACTGATGATGGAGGCAGACATGGCCAAGGTGGCTGCGGAGCGTGCCGGAGAGCATGTACGCACCAACCTCGCCGAGTATTTGGAGAAAGGGATCGTGCGATGATGGAAAAGGATGCGAGAATCTATGTGGCAGGCCACCGGGGCATGGTAGGCTCGGCCATCGTCCGTGAACTGGAGCGGCAGGGTTACACGAACATCCTTACCCGCACCCACAAGGAATTGGACTTGACAAGGCAGGAAGCGGTGGATCGTTTCTTTGCCGGGGAAAAACCGGAGTACGTCTTTCTTGCCGCCGCCAAGGTGGGCGGCATCGCAGCCAACGTATCGGCTTTAGCCGACTTCATGTACGAGAACATGATGCTGGAGATGAACGTCATCCACGCCGCCTTGCGCAACGGCTGCCGAAAGTTGCTCTTCCTCGGCTCATCGTGCATCTACCCCCGCATGGCACCCCAGCCCATGAAAGAGGGTTGCCTGCTCACGGGCGAACTGGAAAAGACCAACGAGGCATACGCCTTGGCCAAAATATCCGGTCTGAAGTACTGCGAGTTCCTGAACCGTCAGTACGGCACGGACTTCATCAGTGTAATGCCCACCAACATCTACGGGCCGAACGACAATTACCACCCCGAACATAGCCATGTGTTGCCCGCACTGATACGCCGCTTCCACGAGGCGAAGGAGGCGGGCTTGAAGGAAGTGACCTGCTGGGGGAGACGGTTCGCCACTGCGCGAGTTCCTGTACGTGGATGACCTGGCCGACCTTTGCGTATTCCTGATGAACAACTATTCAGGCAATGAGATAGTTAATGCGGGCACGGGCAAGGAACTGAGCATTAAAGATCTGACAGAATTAGTGGCTAAGGCGATAGGCTATACGGGAGAAATCCTTTGGGACACGTCGAAGCCCAACGGAACGCCCCGCAAGCTGCTTGACGTGTCCAAGGCCGCAGCCTTGGGATGGACCTACAGGACGGAATTGGAGGAAGGCATCCGTCTGGCTTACGATGATTTCCTGAACAATCCCGTGCGGGCGGAGCGTTGACGATACCGCTTTGGTGACGGCATTATTATATCAGAAGACCGGATGCGCATTCGTCACGAAACTTGCTATTCTCCCGAACAATTCCGTCAAGTGAAGATTCAACTTAGCAGTGCAACTTATCAGTGTGTGCCCTATGAAAAAAACACTGCGGGTTTGCCCAGCGGCAGGGACGCATAGCCCCTGAGAGCGTAGAATCAATTAGCAATACAATAAAAAGGAGACCGAAGTCTCCTAAGGATTAACTATTTTTGTATTGTTATGAAGTATAAACAATTAACCCGTGAGCAAAGATATGCAATATCTTTGGGAATAAAAGAAGGTAAGCTGCAAAAAGCGATAGCTCTTCAAATAGGGGTGTCTGCCAGTACGGTAAGTCGTGAGCTCAGACGCAATAAAAGTCATCGTGTGTATAGTTATAGCCTGGCTGACGAGATGTTACGCGAGTGCCGTGAACGTCTGGTGGGGAACCGTAAAATCGACAGCGTCGTGGAGAAAGAGGCTTTGCGTTTATTAGTGCGAGAGGATTGGTCTCCCATGCAAATATCCGGTTATTTGAAGAGGAGAGGGTATCAGATCTCCCATGAGACCCTCTATAAACGTATACGTGCGGATCTCAGCGGTGAGCTAGCTTCCCATTGTCGTCACAAGATGAAGTATCGCCGGCATATATCCCGTCCACGTCCCACAAAAGCCACGAGCATCCCCAACCGCACGAGTATCCGTGAACGTCCTTTGGAAGCGGATGGCCAACGTTTCGGCGATTGGGAGATGGATCTGATCATCGGCAAGGGAGGTAAGGGGTCCATCCTGACCTTGACCGAGAGGTCAAGCGACTTATTGCTGATGGAAAAGTTCCCCGAAGGCAAGAAGGCGGCCTGCCTGCCGAGAGTGGTGAGCCGTCTCCTGTTCCCTTATAGGGGCAAAGGTGTCAAAACCATAACAACAGATAACGGAGGCGAGTTTGCCTGCCATGAACTTATCACGAAAAAATCAGGAGCCACCGTTTATTTTGCGGACAGCTATTGCTCCTGGCAAAAGGGGGCTATAGAGAATGCCAATAAGCTGGTTAGGCAGTACATTCCAAAAGGCACTGATTTTAACACGATTACTGACCATTCCATCAAGGAGATACAGAAGAAGATCAACCGCAGGCCCCGGGAGAAGCTGGACTTCAGAAGCCCCAAAGAGTGTTTTTTCGAGAAATGGGAGCAACAAAATGGGCGGTATAGATACCACCCGTACAAAACTTACTAATCATAGCCAGGCTTTGGTCAATAATTCTTTTTGTTTTTGATGTCAAGGTTTCGGTCTCTTTTCATAATCAAGCTTTTGATATGTGTAAATATAAACGATTGTTTTAAAGTTTGCAAATCTTTATTGATTTTTCTTTTAACAATGACGATTTTTGGAGGAATTTCATTTTTATGACTATAATTGCACTTGCTTGTTGACTCTACCCTAGATAAGTTGCACTTCTAAGTTGAATCTTCATTTTTTAAAGTTCAAGAAGATGTTTGTGGAATTAAATAAAAAACTCTATCTTTGCACTCGATTTTCCGCAGAGGGTAAATAAGTGGAGCCGGAGACGGAGCCCACCCCGGGACCTAACCTGTTTAAAAGATTTTAAGACAGATGTACGTAATCGTAGAAATTAACGGACAACAGTTCAAGGCTGAGCAAGGCAAGAAATTGTTCGTTCATCACATTCAGAACGCGGAAAGCGGTGCTGTTGTGGAGTTTGACAAGGTGTTGTTAGTAGATAACAACGGTGAGGTAACAGTGGGTGTTCCTACTGTAGAGGGCGCAAAGGTAGTATGCGAGGTATTATCTCCGCTGGTAAAAGGTGACAAGGTGCTGGTATTCCACAAGAAGAGAAGAAAAGGTTACCGTAAATTGAACGGTCACCGTCAGCAGTTCACTGAGGTGAGTATTAAAGAAGTTATTGCTTAACGTTTAAAGGAGAAGAAAAGAAATGGCACATAAAAAAGGTGTGGGTAGTTCTAAGAACGGCCGTGAATCACAAAGTAAAAGATTAGGTGTTAAGCTTTTTGGTGGTGAGGTTGCTAAAGCTGGTAACATCATCGTTCGTCAAAGAGGTACGGTTCATCATCCGGGCGAGAACGTAGGTATCGGTAAGGATCATACGTTGTATGCGTTGGTAGATGGCGTTGTTACTTTCCGTAGAGGAAAAGAAAACAGATCATTTGTTTCTGTAAAAGAAGTTGTTGCTGAGGCTTAAGTTTCTGCGACCAAAGAATAAGGAAAAGGATATCCTGAAAAGGGGTATCCTTTTTTATTGCCGATGATAATAAACGTTATGAAGTAAATTTTGGAACATATATAAATAAACTTGTAACTTTGCGGTCTCAAACATAAATACAAACATAAAAAACAATGGGTGGTTTTTTCGGAACTATTTCTAAAGGAGCCTGTATTACGGATTTATTCTATGGTACAGACTACAATTCTCATCTAGGAACCCGCAGAGGCGGTATGGCTACGTACGATAAGGAAGAAGGGTTTACGCGTTCGATCCACAATCTGGAGAATTCTTATTTCCGCACCAAGTTTGAACCGGGGCTTCCTAAATTCAAAGGAAAAGCCGGGATCGGTATTATCAGCGATACGGATGCGCAGCCTATCGTTATCAACTCTCACTTAGGTAAATTCGCGATCGTGACGGTGGCGAAGATTAATAATCTGGACGAGCTGGAAAAGGAGTTATTGGAAGCGAACATGCATTTCTCGGAATTGAGTTCCGGAAAAACGAATCAGACGGAGTTAGTCGCTTTGCTGATTACACAAGGCAAGGACTTCGTGGAGGGTATTGAGAATGTTTACAATAAGATAAAGGGCTCTTGCTCTATGTTGCTCCTGACGGAGGATGGTATTATCGCCGCCCGTGATAAGTGGGGGCGTACGCCGATCGTAATCGGGAAGAAAGACGGAGCTTATGCGGCGACCAGTGAGTCTAGCAGTCTTCCGAACTTGGATTATGAGATCGAGAAATTTATAGGCCCGGGCGAGATCGTCCGTTTGCGTGCCGATGGTATGGAGCAGATGCGTAAACCGAATGAAGGGATGCAGGTCTGCTCTTTCCTTTGGGTGTATTATGGATTTCCGGTTTCTTTCTATGAGGGTAAGAACGTGGAGGATGTCCGGTTTATGAGTGGATATAAGATGGGGCAGAAGGATGACTCGGAGGTGGATTGCGCCTGTGGTATACCGGACTCCGGCGTGGGTATGGCCTTGGGATATGCGGAAGGTAAGGGGGTGCCTTATCATCGGGCTATCGCTAAGTATACACCGACGTGGCCTCGTAGTTTTACCCCGGCTAACCAAGAGATGCGTGCTTTGGTGGCTAAGATGAAATTGATACCGAACCGTGCGATGCTGGAAGGCAGACGCATCCTTTTCTGCGACGACTCGATCGTGCGTGGTACACAGCTTCGTGATAACGTGAAGATCTTATATGATTATGGGGCGAAAGAGGTACATATGCGTATCGCTTGCCCTCCATTGATTTATAGTTGCCCGTTTATCGGTTTTACTTCTTCCAAGAGTCCTTTGGAGTTGATAACTCGTCAGATTATCAAGGAACTGGAAGGGGATGAGAATAAGAATCTGGATAAATATGCTACGACAGACTCTCCGGAATATAAGAAGATGGTCGGAATTATCGCCGAGCGTTTCGGGTTGAGTTCCTTGAAGTTTAATACGCTGGAAACCTTGGTGGAGGCGATCGGCTTGCCTAAGTGTAAGGTTTGTACGCACTGCTTCGACGGTTCAAGCTGCTTTTGATGACATTTTTTGAGAGAAACAGGAATAGCGGGACAATTTGTCTCGCTATTTTTTGTCATGTAACTTGCTTTGTCTACTTTTATGGCTGTTTTAAAAGAGTGAGTTATGACAGTTTTAGATAGATTTTTAAAGTACGTTACGTTCGATACCCAGTCGAACGAGGAGACGGGTACGACTCCTAGTACGCCGGGACAACGTGTCTTTGCCGAGGCTTTGGTGAAGGAATTGGAAGCGATTGGTATGGAGGAGATCTCCTTGGATGAGAATAGTTATGTAATGGCTACTCTGCCGGCTAATACGGACGAGAAAATCCCGACTATCGGTTTTATCGCTCATTTGGATACGAGTCCGGATATGTCGGGTAAGAATGTTCAACCTCGTATCGTGACTTATCTGGGTGGTGATATTGTCTTGGATGCGGAAGAAAATGTTGTACTATCTCAATCGATGTTCCCAGAGCTTTCTGATTATAAGGGACAGGATATTATCGTAACGAATGGTAAGACTTTATTAGGTGCCGATGATAAGGGAGGTGTAGCCGCTATCGTCGCCTCTATGCAATATTTGAAGGATCATCCGGAGATCAAGCACGGTAAGATCCGTATCGCTTTTACCCCGGATGAGGAAATCGGACAAGGTGCCGATCATTTCGACGTGGAGAAGTTCGGTTGTGATTGGGGATATACGATTGACGGTGGACAAATCGGTGAGTTGGAATATGAGAATTTCAATGCCGCCGGCGCTAAAATTATCTTCAAGGGCTTGAACGTACATCCGGGATACGCCAAGGATAAGATGCAAAACGCTTCCTTGCGTGCGATCGAGTTTGCTTCTTGGTTGCCGGCCGAGCAACGTCCGGAGCATACGACTGGTTATGAGGGATTCTTCCATTTGACCGGTATGACCGGTTCGGTTGAGGAAGCTACTCTATCTTACATCATCCGTGACCATGACCGGAAGTTGTTCGAGGAGAAGAAAGAATTGCTTCGTACGTTGGTTGATAAGATGAATGAAGCGCATCCGGGATGTGCGCATTTAGAGCTTCGGGATCAATATTACAATATGCGCGAGGTCGTGGAGCCCCAGAAGCATATCGTTGATTTGGCGTTTGAGGCGATGACCTCCGTTGGGGTAGAACCGATCGTGAAACCGATCCGGGGAGGTACGGATGGTGCCCGCCTGTCGTTTATGGGATTGCCTTGCCCGAATATTTTTGCGGGAGGCCTGAATTTCCACGGACGTTATGAGTTCTTGCCCGTTCGTTCGTTGGAGAAGAGTATGGAAACAGTTATAAAAATCATAGAGCTATCGGCTCGTAAATCTTAAATGCAATAATTACATGAAAACAACTCCGTTTACCGACGTGCATATCGCCTTGGGCGCGAAGATGCACGAATTCGCAGGTTTCAATATGCCTATCGAATATTCCGGAATTATCGACGAACACATGACTGTAGTGAATGGTGTAGGTGTGTTTGATGTTTCCCACATGGGCGAGTTTTGGGGTAAAAGGCCCGAACGCCTTGGCTTTCATTCAAAGCGTAACTTCTAATGACGCTTCTGTCTTGCCGCTTGGCAAGGCTCAATATACTTGCTTCCCGAATGACAAGGGAGGTATCGTGGATGACCTTTTGGTATATCATTACGAGCCGGAGAAATATTTGCTGGTCGTAAATGCCGGTAATATTGACAAGGATTGGGATTGGTGCGTAAGCCATAATACGGTAGGTGCCGAGTTGGAGAATTCTTCTGACCGTACGGCTCAATTGGCTATCCAAGGCCCGAAGGCACAAGAGGTTCTTCAACGTCTTACTCCGGTTGACTTATCTTCTATTCCTTACTATTCATTTGTGACGGGTGAGTTCGCCGGTTGCAAGAACGTGATTATCTCCAACACGGGGTATACCGGTGCGGGTGGCTTCGAGTTGTATTTCTATCCGAGTGATGCGATGACGATCTGGAACGCTATCTTCGAGGCTGGAAAGCCGGAAGGATCAAGCCGATCGGTTTGGGAGCACGCGATACGCTTCGTCTTGAGATGGGCTTCTGCTTGTATGGAAATGATTTGGATGATACGACTTCTCCGATCGAGGCTGGTTTAGGCTGGATCACGAAGTTCGCCGAGGGTAAGAACTTTACGAATCGTGCGGAATTGGAGCGTCAGAAGAAAGAGGGCGTAACCCGTAAGTTGTGTGCTTTCGAGTTGCAGGAAAAGGGAATTCCCCGTCATGGCTATGAGATCGCCGATGCGGAAGGGAATGTAATTGGCGTGGTTACTTCCGGTACGATGTCTCCGGTATTGAAGAAGGGGATCGGTATGGGATACGTGAAACCTGAGTTTGCGAAAGCGGGTACGGATATCTTTATCAAGGTGCGTAATAAGAACTTGAAGGCTCAAGTGGTAAAGGCTCCTTTCCGTAAATAAGAGATAAGGCTATCTATAAATAGTTCGAAGGCGATGTTCCTCACGGAGCACCGCCTTCCTTATTATAGAAAAGTTGGACATGATTAATATGTTGTTCCCGGAAAATGTTCGATTGTGAGTACGGAAGTAGGGTACCGGTCATTCTCAAGTTTCTACCGGAGAAGTTCGGGTCTACGGTAACGGTTGCGTTGTTTGTTCCGTTGGTAAGCATCAAGCTAACGGTAGCGGAGATAAACACACCCTGTACGTTCATGTTCAGATAAACATTGCCCTTGTCATCCTGCTTGGTCTGGATATTGGAGGCGCTACCTTGTACGGTGATACCACCTAATCCGTTAGGACCGGGATACGGAGAGTTGGATGCGATCTGGACCATAGCCTGTCCGTCATTCAAAGATACGAAGTTCGTATTTGAATTTACGTAGAATACCTGTCCGTTCATCGGTTGTATGTTGTTAGCCTCAATACGAATGATTGGTTGTTGATAGCTTGTACAGCGGCGTTAAACTCTTCTTGGCCTTCTACGGCATCTTGTGCCAGACGCTCTTGTTTTTTGATTTCTCTCTCTACTTTTTTGGCTTCCTTTGTTATCGATTTTTGAGCCATTACTTGTGTCATTCCGCACATAGCGACAGCGAGAACGACGATAAAAGATACAATTCTTTTCATACTTGATTTAGTTTTAAAACGGTTTTAAATTGTATAGATTAAACAGCGTCGTTGCGAAAAAGTTCCTGCGGCTTATCCATTTTATAGATACAATAACATTTCCACGGAGTATTTATGTTAAACAGAAATCGTACATTTGTAAATAAAGAACATAATACGATAGAATATGGATAAAGTACGTTTTGGTGTAGTCGGAACCAATTTCATAAGTGATTGGGTAATTGCCGGAGCCCGGCAGGATGAGCGTTTTGAACTGGTAGCTGTATATTCGAGAACTCAGGAGACGGCGGATGCTTTCGCCTCGAAACATAATATACCGTATACGTTTACCTCCTTGGAGGAGATGGCGAAAAGCCCGTTGATCGACGCTGTGTATATTGCCTCCCGAACTTCCTTCATGCCTCCCAGAGTATTCTTTGCATGAGCTATGGCAAGCATGTTCTTTGCGAGAAACCCTTCGCTTCCAATGCGAAAGAAGTACGTGCGATGATCGAGGCTTCCCGTACATATAATGTCACGTTGATGGAGGCGATGAAGCCTACGCTTACGCCGAACTTTCTTGCCGTGCGAGAGAATCTTGGGCGTGTAGGTACGGTTCGTCGTTATTTCGCCTGCTATTGCCAGTATTCCTCCCGTTATGATAAGTTCAAGGAAGGAATCGTGTTGAACGCTTTCAAGCCGGAGTTGTCTAATGGGGCCATGATGGATATCGGTATTTATACGGTCTATCCGATGGTTGTCTTGTTTGGTCGCCCAAAGAAGATAGATGCCTCGGGCATAGTCCTGTCCTCAGGAGCGGACGGGCAAGGGGCCGTGAATTTCTTGTATGAGGGGATGAACGCCACGGTGCTTTATTCTAAGATCGCCAACTCCGCCTTGCCTACCGAGATACAAGGGGAGGAGGGGAACTTGACCTTGGACCGGATCAATATCATCCGTAAAGTGACGTATTCTCCCCGTTTAGCTCCGGCGATGGGAAAAGGCCCGGAACCGGTTCCGGAAGACCTAAGCGTGGTCGCCGATAAGGATGAGTACTATTATGAGGTAGCGGAATTTATCAACCTCGTCTTGTCTGGCAAGCGGGAGTCAGAAATCAATAGCCTTGATAATTCTTTGATTACATTGGAGATTATCGATGAAGTACGCCGGCAGTTGGGAATTGTGTATCCGGCGGATTGATAACTCTTCGTGATTTTCCTCTTTTTCCATCACGGAGAAAAAAGGGTTACTTGTATTTTTATTACCTTTGTGTCCTTAATTGTTTAGGATGTACATATATAATTCAATACCCCATATAACGAACACGCTAAATCTGGGAAAGGACCTATTGGAGGTCTTATTTGAGAAAAGAAAATCATTACCGTTTCGCTATGATTATGCGTTGGATATTATCGATGAGAATAAATTGAATATCCTGATCGAGCGTGAGGTGATCCGCAGGAACGGCCCTTATATCGAGATGGATGAGCATTATCTCTCTTTCTATGAGCTGCTTCTGGAGGCGAATGAGGAGATTTCTACCTCGGTGATCGATGAGAATATCCAGTTGGTGTATCAATTGATCGATTATTATAGCAAGGAGGATAACGATTTGCGTAAGTTGGGCTATCTGCGATCGGTCAAGGCGCATTTGCGGAAGATCGGGAAGATCTTGGTACGTAACGTGGTGTCCTTGCAACGGGTGATCGATAATACGTTCAAGAACGAGCCGAGCTATAAGGTGAAGATCGCCAAACTGGAGAATCTGGACGCTAAACGAATCGAGATCAACCGCCTGATCGTGGAAGTGGAGAAGCTGCTGGATCGGGAACGGACTCCCTTTTTCGCCCAAGCCCCGGACGAGGAGTTGTTGACGATCGCCCGTGAGTTGAAGACGGAGTTATTGAGCGCCGGCCATAGCTTGATTCATTCCCAACAGGATATCATTGATTACTTGAACCAGATCCGTACGCAGGTGGGTTTTACCCGTAAGCTGCGTCGTATCAAATATCTGCGGGAGCAGTTTGAGTTACAGGAGAACACGAACGTGCGGGAGGTGGTAGACGCGGAGCGTTCCGTGGTATTGAGGGCGTGCAGCCTACCTTATTCAAGGTTTCCATTCCTTATTTGCAAACGGACGAGGCACTGGATGTCATCTTGAAGGTGGCCGACGGCATACGGCCGGACAAGGTGATCCACCGGCAGGAGCTGGGGGTGATCTCCGCCGAGCAGATGGAGAATCAAGAGGTGGGGGAGGCTGCTATCAATACCCGGAAGATGATGGATGTTTTTAGCCGGACCGGAGGGGATTTGTTCTCTTTCGTGATGGCGTATGATTATAACCGGAAGATGGATTTCGAGGCGAAGGTTACGTTATTTTGCCGTTTACTCTCCCTCTATGAGAATGAGTTGGAGATAACAGACCGTTTTGGGCATATGGAGCATGTAGAATATGCCATTATTCAAAGAACCTAGCTGTAGAGACGGGGCACGCCCCGTCTCTACAGCTGGATAAAATAAAACAATAATAATAAGATGATAGATAATTTACCGGTACAGACCGCACAGATCTATGATTACCTGTCGAAAGGTAATTTTCTGTGCTCGAATACAAGTGTAAAGGAGTTGAGGACACTCTTCTCGGTCGTAGAAGATAATTTTGAGCGTTTACGTGATTATTTCTCGCATATCAATTTCGTGTTGGAGCAGGGGAATAATTACTTCTACTTCTCCCGCAAGGAGCCCCGGGCTACCTTGGAGCAAAAGCTCCAGCGTTTCTTCGCTTGGATCGATATCATGGACTTCTTCTGTACGTACGATACGGCCTTCGGGCCCGGTTTCACTTTCTCGCCGGCGGAGATATTGGTACGTTCCCGTATCGACATGGATCTAGAGATGAAGCTGGACGGGTTGAAAAAACATACCGGAGGCAAGGAGAAACGCAAGGATATCCTCGATACCATTTTGGACAGGATGACGAAAGAGGGCTTTATCGAGTGCGTAAGCGATATGAACGGGACGTGGAAAGTGCTCTCCTCGTGGGATTACCTCACAAAGATGATCCATAGTATTAACATAAAGAACGAAGATGAGATATCTCAATAAAATAGTATTTATAAACAGCGCCGCTATCCGTTACTCGGAAGTGCAGCTGGATGGAAATATACATTTAATCGGAACGCAGGGAGTGGGGGAAGAGTACGATCCTCCGTGCGATCCTTTTCTTTTACAACGCCGATACGCAGCGGCTCGGAATCCCGGTCGAGAAGAAATCGTATCAGGATTATTATTTCCCTTATGCCGATTCCTCGATCATCTACGAGGTAGCGAGGAGGATGGTTGGTTTACGGTACTTAGCTATAAGACGATGAACCGTATCTGCTACCGCTTTATCGCCTCTCCGTACCGGCCGGATCTTTTTATCGACGAGGAGGGAGCGCCTTATCCGTCGGATCGTATCCGCTCGGTGCTCGATAAGAACGGTATCAAGTATAGCGGGGCGATCTCCACGTATGAGGAATACCGGAATATCCTCTACGGAAACTCGGATAATAAACGGGATTACTCTTGTTATTCCTTGATGGAGAGCGGCTCCTACCAGAATATCATCCGTACGATCCAGAACGTCTTGCTGAATTCACGCTTGGAGGCGGATTATATCAAGCAGACGATCATCACCTCCTTGAACGAGGCGGATAGCGTGATCGACTTGAGCCGTTACCGGAGCCATCTATCCGGTTTTGAGGCGCAACTGAATGATATCGGTGTTTTCCGTGAACCGGGCATGGCGCGGAAGGCCGCCGGGATCTCTGCCTTATCGGACGATATCCGTAAGCGGGATTTACGGATCAACGATCTGTGTCGCCAATTGCGCGGGGCTTATCTGGAAACGGAGCGTATCTTGCCGGAGTTGTCCCGGAAGATACACGAGCAGGAGGCGGTCAAATCGGATTTCTATAAGCAAAGGGATAAGCTAGACGCTGAATCGAAGAACCGGACAGCCACGATGGAAGGCGAGTTGGCCGTGCTGAAAAACGCCTTGTCGGAGGCGGAAGCGAAACGGGTTTTCTATGCCGGAAAAGATATCCAGACGGCGATGGATCGTTGTAACAAATTGGAGATCTTGCAGCAGGAACAGGAATCCTTAGTCGTGGAGAAAGATTTGCTTTCTTCCAAGAATAAGGAAGCCTCGGTCTTGCACGCCAATTTGATCGCTAATCTGAAGAACGAGTTGGCCGGCTTCGAGAACGAGAAACAGAAACAATTACTGGCGGCAGAGACTGAGATCAATGCTCGTCGGGAGGCTCGCCGGGAGTATTATCGACGGCTACGGGAGGAATCGCGCCATGCCGCCTCGGAGGAGAAAGAGCGTTTGTTGGTGGATCGGGAGAAACGTACGACGGAGGTCGCCGCCTTGAAGATGCGTATCAAGACTGCCCGGGGGCAGTCGGGAACCTCGGAGGAATTGGAGGCGGTCAAGGGGCGTCTCGGCAATTACGATGCGAACCGGAAGGACTTGGAGCTGAAGATCCGTGAGCTGAAGTACGAGTTGAACTACCAGATGAAAGAGTTCGAGACCGCCGAGAAGCATTTGGATGAGGATTATCAAAAGCTAGCGGAATCCAACGAGGTGAAGATCGAGGCCCTGAGCGCTAAGCTAGCGGAACTGACGGAATTCTTGGATAACCAGAAAGATAGCTTCTTCAACTGGCTGTCCGAGCATAAACCCGGCTGGGAGCAGACGATCGGGCAAGTGTGTGACGAGCGCCTGCTTTACGGGAAAGAGTTTACGGCGGAGGTAGGCGAGGGAGATACCTTTTATGGAATCCGCTTCACCTCCGGGATTCACCGGAATGTCAAGACCAAGGAGGATTACTTGACGGAGAAGAAGGAGGCCGAGGAAAAACGTGCCGGAATCCAGCGCTTCATCGCTACGGCGCGGCAGGATTTGGAGGCGGCAAAGGAGAATCTCCGCAAGCAATATCAATCCTCCGTGAAGCCCATCAAGGAGGATATCTATCATGCGGAATATGAGTTGGAGCAACTGGCGGTCCGCAAGAAAGAGGACGAGTCTCGTCTGTCGGCCTTGCGGGATCAGGCGACCCGTCTGAGGCAGGAGGAGATCCGGCGCTTGGAGGAGGAGTTGAACGCTGCCGAGGCCGTCCTTTCCTCGATCCGGCAGGAGATCGCCACGCTTCAGGGCAAGATGGACCGGGAACTCGCTTCCTTGGATGAGCAAGAGAAAGATGAGTTGGCTGCTTTGGATAAGGAACTCTCCGCCCGGAGGGAAGCTATCTCGGAGGAGATCGCACGCAAGAAAGCGGAGCTGGAAGAGCGCAAATCCGGATATGACAGGGAGCAATTGGATAGCTTGACCGCTAGCGGTGGCGATCCGAGGCGTTTGGAGGAGATCCATTCCCGCTTGGCGTATATCGGTGGGGAGATCAAGTATATCAACGAGACCAAGGCTTTGATTATCGAGTATCTGAAAGATAAGCGAGAGATGCTGGATAAGGTACCCGACTGGACGGCGGAGAGCCTACGTTTGCAGCAGATCATCCACGGGGAACAGGAGGAATTGAAAAAGCGTCTGGCGGACGTGAACCGGAATATCTTCAAGATAGATGCCGAGCTGAAGGAGCTGAAGGAGGCCAACCGGAAAGCGTTGGAGAACCGGGAGGAATATCACCGCTCTACCCTGTTGGACTGGTTTACCTCTAGGGAATCCATCTTCTCTTCCATGAACCGTACCGATACGGATGGCGATTGCCGTTCCTTGGTACGGGAGATCACGATCCGCGTCAGCGAGCAATCCCAGAAGCTTTCCGAGCTGCGCAAGGAGATAACCGCCTACACCGGCAATTTCTCCGAGGATAATGTGTTCGCCTTCAAGACGAGCTTCTCGGATGATAAAGAGTATATGGATTTCGCTTGCGACTTGAAGGAGTTTATCGACGAGGATAAGGTCTCGGAATACCAGTCGCGTATCAATACCCGCAACTCGGATATCTTCCGGCAGATCACGTCGGACACGAAAAGCATGGTCTCTCAGGAAGGCAATATCCGTGGCGTGGTGGATCAGATCAACGCCGATTTCAAGGAGAAGAACTTCGTAGGGATTATCCAGTGTATCGAGATGCGTATCGATCCGAGCCAGAACAAGATCGTCAATCTGTTGAAGGAGATCAAGCGATTCAACGAGGAATATAGCTGGGATTTGGGGCAGAACCTGTTCGCTTCCTCGGCCGACGATACGGCTACCCGGGAGAAGGCGACGACGTTGCTACGTGAGTTGATCAAGTCGATGGACGCTTATTCCGGCAACTTGATCCGTCTAGCGGATTTCTTCGACCTTAAATTCCGGGTGATCGAGAACCGGAATGATACGGGCTTCGTGGAGCGCCTTACGAACGTAGGCTCCGAGGGTACGGATATTCTGGTCAAATCCATGGTAAATATCATGTTGCTGAACGTGTTCAAGCGGAACGCCTCCACGGTGTTCTCCGATTTCAGGCTACATTGCATGATGGATGAGATCGGGAAGCTACACCCGAATAACGTGGCGGGGATCTTGAAATTCGCCAACGACCGGGATATTCTCTTGATCAATGGCTCACCGACCGAGCAGGATGCCCTGTCCTATAAGCACATCTATAAACTGGAGAAGGACGGCGATAGCTTCACCCGGATCCGGAGGGTGATCACGCAGTTCGATTAGGCAGGATCATAGCCGAGGCTTTCTCACCGATCATAACTGAGGCTCTCTCACGGGTCATAGCCGAGGCTTCGACACCCATGAGAAAGCCTCGTCTATGACCATACCCGTGAACGAATGTTAAAGCCCTGCGATCTCATCCAGCCAAAGCGTAGCCATCGCGTCGCTCGGCATTCGCCAGTCTCCACGCGGGGAGAGGCTGATGGAGCCTACTTTCGGGCCGTCGGGCAGGCAACTGCGCTTGAACTGTTGCTGGAAGAAGCGGCGGAAAAAGGTATGGAGCCATTTCTTGAGGGTGGCATCGTCGTAGGTTTCCCCGAATGCCCGCTTCGCCAAGAAGTAGATCTTCGCGGGGGAGGCACCGAAGCGCAGGAAGTGATAGAGGAAGAAATCGTGCAGCTCGTAGGGGCCTACCAAATCCTCCGTCTTCTGCTTGATATTTCCATGCTCGTCGGCGGGAATCAATTCCGGGCTGATCGGAGTGTCTACTATATCTAATAACGTGGTGCGGGAAGCCTCGTCTACCTTGTTGTTGGCAACCCATTCCACCAGATATTTGACCAATGTCTTGGGAATGCTACCGTTGACGCCGTACATAGACATATGGTCGCCATTGTAAGTAGCCCAGCCCAAGGCAAGCTCCGAGAGATCCCCGTACCGATCACGAGGCCGTTCGCTTGGTTCGCCACGTCCATAAGAAGTTGGGTACGCTCGCGGGCTTGGCTGTTCTCGTAGGTCACGTCATGTACATGGGTGTCGTGATCAATATCCTTGAAATGTTGGACGCAAGCCTCCTTGATGGAGATCTCCCGGAGGGTCACGCCCAGGAGCGTATCAAGCCGCAGGCATTGGTATAGGTACGATCCGTCGTCCCGAAGCCGGGCATGGTGATGCCGATGATCTTATCCCGTGGGATCTTCAAGGCATCGAAGGTCATGACGGTGACCAGTAGGGCCAAGGTGGAATCCAGTCCCCCAGAGATGCCTACGACGGCGGTTTGGGCGTGGGCATGGAGGACACGCTTGGCGAGTCCCGCTACCTGTATATGGAATATTTCCTCGCAACGTTCTTTCAAGGCATCGCCGGAAGGGGTAAAGGGATGCGGGTCGATTACCCGGGTCAAGTCCAGCGCCCGGCTGGGAAGGCTGAATGAGACTACGGTGCCGTTATCCATGTTATGGTTGAGATAACCCTGCATGAAACTGGTGTTGATCCGTCGGTCGTTCTGTAAGTTCTGGATATCGATCTCGCTGATAACGAGTTGCTCCTCCATGGAGAAACGCTCGGATTCCCTTAACAACGTGCCGTTCTCCGCTATGATACCGTTTCCCGCGAATACGAGGTCGGTACTGGATTCCCCGAAACCGGCGGATGCGTAGACGTATCCGGCGATACAACGTGCGGATTGCTGGCAGATCAAGGATCGTAAGTAAGCATGCTTACCGATCAACTCGTTGCTGGCGGATAGATTGAATATCAAGTTCGCCCCCTGCATGGCTAGCTCGGAGCTGGGAGGGATGGGAACCCAAAGATCCTCGCAGATCTCGATACCCACGCGTACCTCATCATACTCGAAGATCAGGTAGCAATCCAACGGCACTTCCCGGTTACCGATCGTGATCATGGATTGCTGTAGGTGTGAAGAGGCCGTGAACCAACGCTCTTCTTGGAACTCCTTGTAGCTGGGCAGGTAGCTCTTGGGCACTACCCCTAGTATCTCGCCCCGTTGGAAAGCGACGGCGGCGTTTATCAGTTGGCTTCCGCTGACAAGCGGGCAACCTACGATCGTTAGTAAATCCAGATCGGCGGTGTTGTTCACTAAATCCAGCAAGGCTTTCTCGGCGTTTCTGAGTAAGGTCTCTTGCGAGAACAAGTCCATGCAAGTGTAAGACGTAACCGATAATTCGGGGAAAGCGATGATCTGGACCTCTTTTTGGGACGCTTGGCGCATCAATCCCTCGATCTGTTGAATATTATAAAAGCAGTCAGCCACTTTAACATGTGGTACGGCTGCCGCTACTTTGACGAATCCGTAATTCATATTTGTTATTGTTTATCTGATAGATGTTCTTAATTTATCGGGGTTTTGACGACAGTCGAATATTGCGGAGATATAGATGATATCATCTTCTATAAAATAGATGATTTTGTAATGCTCATGAACAAGAGACCGAAAGCCTTGCGGCTCCGAGGATAAGGCTTGCTCATAAAAACCGAGAAGAGGATTATCCGCTAACAAATCTGCGTAATGTTTCAGATCCTTGACTTTCTTGTGGGCCATGTTGATAGAAACCTCCTTCTTATAATACTTCGTAATTTCTTTCAAATCTTCTTTGGCCTTGGCTGTCCAATATGGATTTTTCTGTTTCAGAACCATGTCTCTATCTCTTTATCTAGATCCTCACTTGATGTGACTCTACCTTCTCGGGCGTCTTCTACCGATTTCCGTACCTCTGCTATCATCTCCTCTTGCGAGTGGATTACGCAAGGGCGGGGTGTCCTTCTCTTGGAAAAGATCTTTTGGCAGCCCGTTCCAGTTCCTCCGATATCTCCATGTCATCGATCTTGTTAAGGTATCTCTCCACGAAGCTTTCTCTCCATTGCTGTAACTCTATTGTCGTCATATCAATTTCCCTCCTATATATTTATGCCCCAAAGGTATGTATTTTGTATGGGATAAAAAAGAAGGAGAGGCATACTTCGCAGCATCCTCTCCTTGTTAACACAAAACAATCAACAAAAACTACTGTCTGAATAAGACTATCTGATGAATAAAAGCTCACGGTATTTCGGCAAGGTCCATATCTGGTCATCGACAACCAGTTCCAACTTGTCGATATGGTAACGGATGGCTTCCATCATCGGGACGATCTGGTCGTGGTAAGCGATCGCCTTTTCCCGCTCGTTCTCGATCTTGTTGGCTATCTTGCGGGCGTTGACCATCTCGTCCACTTTCTCTTTGATGAAGATCGTGCGGTTTGCTATATCCTCGATGATCTCCCTGTGCTTGGAGGATAGATGGGCGGCTTTATCTGCGGGGTAATAATTCACGCATCTTATATACGTTGTCGATCAAGGAAGACTGGTATTTGGTGGCCATTGGGATGATATGGTTCATTGTCAGGTCGCCTAATACACGGGCCTCGATCTGGATCTTCTTTGTGTACATCTCCCATTTGACCTCGTTGCGAGCCTCCAGCTCCTTACGGGTCATGACTCCCGTGGACTCGAACATGCGGACGCTGCTATCTTTCAAATAAGCGTCGAAGATCAAAGGCACGCTGGTCTCGCAATCCAAGCCCCGGCGTGCGGCCTCGGCCTTCCATTCCTCGCTGTAGCCATTGCCGTCGAAATGGATCGCCTTGCATTCCTTGATATCCTTGCGGATTACCTCGATGATAGCGGCGAACTTATCCTTTCCGGTGGCTATCTTAGCGTCTACCTCGGCCTTGAACTGCCTCAACTGATCCGCTACGGCGGCGTTCAATACCAGCATGGCGGCGGCGCAGTTCGCGGAGGAACCTACGGCACGGAACTCGAAACGATTACCGGTGAAGGCGAAAGGGGAGGTACGATTACGATCCGTGTTATCGATCAATAACTCGGGGATACGGGCGATATCGAGTTTCATGCCTTGCTTTCCCGCTAGGTTGAAATCTTCCGTGTCGCTGTTCTCCAGATGTTCCAATACCTTGGATAACTGTGTACCTAAGAAGCTGGATATGATCGCTGGGGGAGCCTCGTTCGCTCCCAGACGATGGGCGTTGGTCGCGCTGGAGATGCTGGCCTTCAGCAATGCGTTATGGGTGTACACGGCTTTCAGTACGTTGACCACGAAGGTCACGAAGCGCAGGTTGTCTTCCGGCGTCTTACCCGGTCCCATCAAAAGGATTCCGGTATCGGTTCCCAGCGACCAGTTATTGTGCTTGCCGGAGCCATTCACGCCCTCGAACGGTTTCTCGTGCAACAGGACACGGAACCCATGTTTGCGGGAGATCTTGCGCATTAGGGCCATGATCAGTAAGTTATGGTCATTGGCGAGGTTGCATTCCTCGAAGATGGGCGCTAGCTCGAATTGGTTCGGGGCGACCTCGTTATGACGGGTCTTTACGGGAATGCCAAGTTTCAATGCCTCAACCTCGAGGTCTTTCATGAATTCCATGACACGGGTGGGGATGGCTCCGAAGTAATGATCCTCCAACTGCTGGTTCTTGGAGCTTTCATGTCCCATCAAGGTTCGGCCGGTCATCAACAGATCGGGACGTGCGGCGTACAGGCCCTCGTCTACTAGGAAGTATTCCTGTTCCCAACCTAGGTAGGCGTATACTTTCTTCACGTCCGGGTTGAAGTAGTGGCAGACATCGACCGCCGCCTTGTTTACGGCTTCCAAGGCTTTCAGTAGGGGGCTTTGTAGTCGAGGGATTCGCCCGTGTAAGCGATGAAGATCGTTGGGATGCAGAGGGTGTCGCCTACGATAAAAGCGGGGGGAGGAAGGGTCCCAAGCCGAGTAGCCACGGGCCTCGAACGTATTGCGGATGCCGCCGTTCGGGAAACTGGAGGCGTCCGGCTCCTGCTGGATCAGTAGTTTGCCCTCGAATTCCTCAAGTACGCCGCCTTTGCCATCGTGCTCGATGAAAGCGTCGTGCTTCTCGGCTGTACCTTCCGTCAAGGGATGGAACCAGTGGGTGTAGTGGGTAGCGCCTTTTTCCATCGCCCATTTCTTCATGCCGGAGGCCACGGCGTTCGCTGTCTCACGGTCTAATGGGGTACCGTTGTCGATGGAGTCCACCAGTCTCTCGTACGCTCTCTCTGGAAGATATTTGAACATCTTCTCACGGTTGAATACTAACTCACCGTAATACTCGGAAGGTCTCTCGGCGGGAGTGGTTAGCTCGGTCGCTTTCTTCTCGAACGCCGATTCTACGACTCTAAATCTTAACTTTGACATAATACCTGATGATTATTGTTGTTTATAGTAAATGACTTATCTTAGCCACTTCCTCAGCCTAGCCATGGCCTCTAGGGTGTCATCCCTATCGCCGAAAGCGGTGAGGCGTAGATAACCTTCCCCGCTCGGCCCGAATCCCACTCCGGGGGTTCCGACTATCTTGACTTCATAAAGCAGTTTGTCAAAGAATTTCCATGAGGAGAGGCCGTCCGGGGTCTTTAGCCAGAGGTATGGGGCGTTATCGCCTCCGTACACCGTGAGACCGCAGTTTTGCAGGCCCTCTTTCATGATCTTCGCGTTGGTCATATAATAATTGATAGTAGCTGTTACTTGCTGTTTCCCGGCGGTGGAATAAACCGCCTCCGCACCCCGTTGGGTTATGTAGCTGGTTCCGTTGAACTTAGTGCATTGGCGACGGTTCCATAATTTGTTCAACTGTACCCGTTGCCCGTCCAGCGTGAAGGCGTTCAGCTCCTTCGGTACGGCCGTGTATCCGCAACGTATCCCCGTGAACCCGGCGGTTTTAGAGAAGCTCCGGAATTCGATAGCTACCTTCTTCGCTCCTTTGATCTCGTAGATAGAGTGGGGGATATTCGGGTCCTGTATATAAGCCTCGTAAGCGGAGTCGTACATGATAAGCACGTCGTTGGCGAGGGCGTAGTTTACCCATTTCTTCAATTCGTCCTTAGTCAAGGTCGTTCCGGTCGGGTTATTGGGATAGCAGAGGTAAAGGATGTCCACCCTGCGACTGGGCAGATCCGGTACGAAGTTGTTTTCCTCCGTGCAAGGGATGTATACGACATCGCTCCATTTCCCGTTTTCCAATACCCCGGTACGTCCGCTCATTACGTTCGAGTCGATGTAGACCGGATATACGGGGTCTGTCACCCCGATACTATTGTCGTGGCGGAGCATGTCGCCTATATTTCCACAATCGCTTTTCGCTCCGTCGCTGATGAATACCTCGCTCGGTTCGATAAAGACTCCCCGGCTGGCATAATCGTTCTTGATGATAGCGTCGATTAGGAAAGGATATCCCTGCTCGGGGCCATATCCGTGGAATGTATCCTTGCTCGCCATTTCTTCCACGGCTTTATGCATCGCCTCGATAACGGCGGGGGCAAGTGGTTGCGTAACGTCACCAATACCCATTCGAATGATCTTATCCTTGGGATGGGTAACCTTGAAGCTGTTTACCTTTTTCGCGATGTCGGAGAAAAGGTAATTGTTCTGTAGTTTCAGGAAATGTTCATTAATTAGTGCCATACTCAGTTCTTTTGTTTTTATGTTGTTGTTTTTGTTGTTTTGTCTTGTTCCCCGTGTCAGACTTTGATGAATCCCTCGAATACGTTGACCGCTCCGCCGGTCATAAAGACCTTACCGCTTCGCTCGTTCCACTCGATGGTTAAAGGGCCCCCATCCATGATGACCTTCGTCTTTCGCTTTGTCTTCCCACGTACGACCCCGGCCACGGCGGTGGCGCAAGCTCCGGTTCCGCAGGCTTGGGTGATGCCGGAACCTCGTTCCCACACCCTCATCCGTACCTCGTCCGGTTTTAGCACCTGCACGAACTCCACGTTTGTCCGGTCCGGAAAAAGCGGGAGGCATTCCAGTAACGGGCCTACGCTTGCCAGATCGACCTGGTCCATCTCGTCCACGAAGATAACCAAGTGAGGATTTCCCATAGAGATGACGGTGCCGGTGTAAATTTCTCCTCCGGCCTCAACTTCCAAGGCGATCTCACCTACGGCAGGCTTTCCCATATCTACCGTGACCTCGGTGACCTCTTCACGCTCTATTTTCAATTGTAGCTCTTTGATACCAGATAAGGTCTCTAAGGTAACCTTGTTCTTTTGCGTTAGGCCGGCCTCATAGACATATTTGCCAATACATCTGGATGCGTTTCCGCACATCATCGCCTCGGAGCCGTCCGCATTATAGATATGCATGCTGAAATCGGCGATGTCTGAAGAACCTATCAAGACCAAACCATCAGATCCTATGCCTGTGTGCGGCTTGCTCCATGCGATAGATAATTCTTCGGGGTTGTCTATCGGATAGACCATCGTGTTTACATAGATGTAATCATTTCCGGCACCGTGCATCTTTGTGAATCTGATTGATTTTGTCATTTTGATGATATTATTCTTTATATTATTTCTTTTTGTTTTATTGTAATGCAAATATATAACGTTTTGATAAGTATATAACAGGTGAGAGGCTCGAATGTTTTATAAATATGAGGTTTGTAATAGATTGAAGTTATAATATATGCTTTTAGTTATAAATGATAATTAGAAGTGCGTGTTTTGGTTTTATATCGTAATATGTGTTTTGTGAATATGGGTTGCTGTAACTGTAAGTAAAAAAGCTATATATCTATCTATTTGCTTAAAATAAGTCTGTTTGTCTGACGAGCCTCTTTTTCAAGAAGCCTTAACTAGGGATAGATAATGGGTGAAAATACGTATTTAACCACTGATTTCTACGTAAAAGGTCATGTTTTGTTACACGAAAGGTCGCATTGGGCGACGCAAGTAGTGGCGTTAGCCAACGCGATAGGTCGCGTAAGGCGATACATATAGTCGCATCGGGCGATACAACCGTATGAAATGCGTCTTTTATCCGTATAAAAAACATGTTTTGACCCGTATAAATGTGAACTAGCATGAATTATTTTTCTAGAACAAAAGGTCGTATTTGGCTAATATATTACTAAACAATCATTTGCTAATATTTTTTCTCATATTTAGGGACGAGAAGTACATCAGGCCAGAAAAATCAACTCTCCGGGAGTTTGGTTTACAAATTGACAAAAAAAGAAAGGAGCTACTCGGTTTTGTTTCCGGATAGCTCCTTTTATCAGATTAACTAATTATCTAGATAATTTATTTTACGAACTTAACAGTTGTCTTATGAGCAGATCTCAAGAGCTTAGACTGATCGATTGAGATCATATAAATACCGTTCGGCATATTCGGAGTACTGATGTATTGCTCATCGCTAGTGATGATACCCGTAGAAACAACTCTACCTACCATATTAACGATTACATAATTACCCTTACCATTCTTTACATAAAGACCGCTAGCGGTTGTAGATACCGTAACTTCTTGAACCTCGTCACTGATAGTCTCGTTATCGGTGATGATGCCCATAGCGTCAGATGTAATATATAATGTCGCCATGTTGACATTTTCTTTAATGCCATCGCCTTTAGGATCAACAGCAGGACTAAAGTCTACCGTAATTTTAGTATCATTTGTAGGAGCCGTAGCCTTGATATTCATGACATTCTCTTTATTGCTTCCTTTCAAGAAGTTGATATCTACGATCATCTTTGTATCTTTTAAGCTCGTAGCTTCAACTTTTGTCGTTGCGTCGATTTCCATTACACGAATAACCTCATCTTTTTTAGCTTCGTAAATAGAATCAATTGTAATAGTGTAATTGGTTTCTGCGCTTGCTTTAAGATTACTAACGACACCATTAACAAGAGAGGACATAATAGAATTGATCGCTGTGCTCATTGTTGCTGGCATTGTAACGATCTGTTTAGACATTGGAGTCCAAGCTGTATTTACGTCAGCACGTACTGAATCTGTTGTCGTTAAAACTAGATTTGCTCCAGATACGCCAATTGTCGGAGTCAACTTCTTGTATCCTTTGATTTTGCTAGATGCGGCATCATATGAAGTCAAGACAATAGAATCAGCAGGCATTCCTGTAGTTGATTTCAAGTTTGCATATACGACAGCGTCACCCATTGGCAATTTTGCGTTAGGTGCTTGTAGAGGTTTACCGAATAAGCTAGCCTTGATAGTACTTTCTGTCATCAACTTTGTCATATCAAGAGATATTTGGAAGTTCGGGACTTGAGCTAACGTTGCTGCTAGACTACGTAAATTATCTTCTAAAGTAATCGTATAATCAATCGTACCAGAGCTATTTGCTGTTTCTGTTAGGCTTATCAATTTTCCATCTTTAAGCGGGAAATTAGGGATCATGCTACCCACGGTACCTAACCAACCTAATTTCAATTCTACGGATAAGCTGTTGAAAGGAAGAATGGTTCCTTTGTTCCCGGTCTTGATTAATACCGATAATAAATTTGTGGGTTTACCCGTTTCTGCGTCAACTAAAGCAGCTGCGGATACATCAATTTTCTCTGGTAAATCAATTTTTACGGATTGTCCGTTAAGTGAAACGTTATATTCTTTATAATCACTGAATGTCAGTTTTACGTCATTAACGATCCCTGCGATGAAATCACCCATTCCCGGTGCTATCGCAGAAAAATCCATAGAACTAAGATCCAATTTTAAACTATCAGGAGTAACCGAGATTGGATTTAATTGATCTGCACGTAGGCTTGATACTTGAGGCAAAAATAAAGGGGAATTAATTATGCTTTCGATATTAGGATTTGTGAGAGACATGAAATCAACTCCACTAATTTGCTTTACTTGATCAAAAACGGCAGGAACAATAACTTTAACAACAGCAGCCTTTTCTTTATCTGTTAATTGTTTTTGTTGTTGTGCCATCACTGGGGTGGTAGCCATGAATGTAGCGGCTGCCAAACTAATGCATGTAAAGATTTTCTTCATATAAATTTGTTTTAAAGTGTTTTATGACTCTAGCTGGCAAAGTTATTATAAAAATTAAATGCACCAGCGTTTATTATTCATAAAAGTTGGTGCATTTTGCTACTAAAGAAAAGAAATATTCGTCAATAAGCGGATTCATGTACGTCTTTTATGGCCCTGCCGCTTGGCTCGTTCATGTTTTTGAAAGCCGAGTCCCAAGCTAAAGCCTCTGCGGTAGAACACGCTACGCTAGGAATGGAAGGTACGCTTCTCGCCGCGCTTTCGCTGGGGAAATGCTCTTCAAAGATGGAGCGGTAATAATACTCTTCCTTGTTTTGGGGCGGATTGATCGGGAATCGTTTGGCGGCATTCGCCATCTCTTTATCAGTGACCGACTCGGAGGTTATTTTCTTTAATGTATCGATCCAGCCATAGCCTACCCCATCCGAGAATTGCTCTTTTTGCCGCCAAGCGATCTCCTTGGGCAAGCTGTCGGAAAATGCTTCTCGAAGTATCTTCTTCTCGATGATCGTACCCGGGCACATCTTTGCCACCGGATTCAGACGCATGGCCACATCAAGAAACTCTTTATCCAAGAACGGCACTCGTCCTTCTACGCCCCATGCGCAAAGGCTTTTGTTCGCGCGCAAGCAATCATATAAATACAATTTGCTTAATTTACGCAGGGTCTCTTCATGGAAAGCCTGTGCATTCGGGGCCTTATGGAAATATAAATATCCCCCGAATACCTCGTCCGCCCCCTCGCCGCTTAGTACCATCTTGATACCCATGCTCCGGATCACACGGGCCAATAAATACATGGGGGTGGAGGCTCGGACGGTAGTGACATCATAGGTCTCTATATGATAAATGACATCTCGTAAAGCGTCCAATCCTTCTTGTATCGTATAATGGATCTCATGATGAACCGTACCGATCGCATCCGCTACTTTACGGGCGGCGATCAAGTCCGGGGCATCTTTCAATCCGATGGCGAACGAGTGGAGTTGAGGCCACCATGCGTCCGCTTTCCCATTGGTCTCGATGCGTTTCGCCGCGTATTTCTTGGCAATAGCGGAGGTGATGGGAATCCAAACCTCCGGATAGAAGGACGCCGTAAGGGACATCGCTCATCAGTTGGCGTTTGACGGCGGCTTCCAGCGCATCGTGAAGTTGTTGTACGTCGGTAGGATTATCTTTCACGTTGGCGTAATCCATCCAGTCACGGGTGTACCATCTCGTGAGTTTCCGGTCTTCGCTATAGAAATAATGACCGGGGAGGAACGGTTCGTAATGAGTGGCGAAGCCTTCAAGCCCTTTTAACTCGGAAGATACCATCAAGTGCCCCTCGTCATCGTATCCGATGTAGAGCGGGATCACGCCGATCGGGTCACGGGCGATCAAGTAAACCTCTTTCTCCTCGTCATAGAGAGCGAAGGCGAAAATACCATTGAGATCCTCGATGAAATCAATCCCTTTCTTCTTGTATAAGGCGAGGATCACCTCGCAATCGGAGCCGGTTTGGAACTCGTAATCGCCTTTTAACCGTTCTCGTAATTCCTGATGGTTGTAGATCTCTCCGTTGACGCAGAGGATGAGTTTCCCGTCGGGGCTGACCAAAGGTTGTCCTCCGGAGGCGGGGTCTACGATGGAAAGGCGTTCATGGGCCAAGATAGCGGTTTTGCCTTGGTAGATACCACTCCAGTCCGGCCCCCGGTGACGGATTCGTTTACTCATTAATAACGCTTGTTTACGCAGGGCTTGCGCTCCGTCGTGTATATTGAATATCGCTGTTATACCACACATGATCATTAAAAATTGAAAGTTGAAAATTAGTTGGTTTGTAAGAAACGGTCGATGGATCGGGCGACATTACGGCCGGAGGCCATCGCTTTTACGACTAGGCTCGCTCCGCTGACAGCGTCTCCGCAGGCGAATAGGTTGCTGTTGGCGGTATATCCGGCGTTGTCTACGGCGATGTTATCGCGGTTGTCGGTAGCCAATCGCAGTTCTTTGATCAATCCTTCTTGCTCTGGATGCAGGAAGCCCATGGCGAGGAAAACCAGATCGGCCTCGATGATCTCTTTCTTGCCGGTCTGTCTCATTTGCGGACGGCCTCCGTCTGGGGAGGGAACCCATTCGACTTCTTCTACCTCAACCCCTATCAGGTTGTTTTTCTCTCCGATAAAACGGTTAGAGGCTAGGTTCCACCGGCGGATACAACCTTCCTCATGGCTGCTGCTGGTTTTCAGTACTTGGGGATACATGGGCCAAGGTGTCGCCGGATTCTGTCCGACGGGTGGCTGGGGCATGATCTCGATCTGGGTGACACAGGCCGCCCCATGACGGTTCGCTGTCCCTACGCAATCGCTACCCGTATCGCCTCCGCCAATCACTAAGACTTTCTTGCCCTTACAATTGATCTGGCTTTTGGGAGGGATCGGGATGCCTTCTAAGATCCGGTTCTGCTGGCTTAATAACTCCAAGGCGAAATGTACGCCTCTTAAATGACGTCCCTCGATAGATAGATCCCGGGGAACCTCGGCGCCGATCGCTACGCAAACAGCGTCGAAATCTTTCACTACATCTTTCGCTAATATCTCTTTGCCGACCATCGTGTTTACACGGAAAAGAATCCCTTCTTGCTCCATGATGCGGATACGGCGATCGATAATGTGCTTGCCTAGCTTGAAATTGGGGATGCCGAAACGTAGCAAGCCGCCCGGTAACTCATCTTTCTCGAATACGGTGACTTCATATCCTTTTCGGTTCAATTGGTTCGCTACGGTCAATCCGGCGGGACCGCTACCGATCACGGCTACCTTTTTCCCGTTGCGTACCGGTTGGATAGGCTGTACGTATCCTTCCCGGAAAGCGGCTTCCACGATAGCCGCCTCGTTCTCACGGATCGTGACAGGTTCGTCGCAGCTAAGTTTCAGTACGCAGCTTTTTTCGCAGAGGGCGGGGCAGACACGTCCCGTGAACTCCGGGAAATCGTCGGTCTGCTCTAATACGTGATATGCCTCTTTGTAACGGCCTTTGTATAACAAATCTTGCCATTCGGGTTGCTTGTTACCCAGCGGGCAGGCCCAGTGGCAGAAGGGTACGCCACAATCCATGCAGCGGGAGGCCTGCGTACGGCGGTCGCCGCTGTTCAAGGTCTGTTCTACCTCGCTGAAATCATCTATACGTTCGTGGACGGGACGATAGCCCGCCTCTTGTCTATGTATCGTTAGAAATGCTCTTGGGTTTCCCATAGTTCTCTTGTTTTTGTGTAAATATTTAGTAGTCTTTCTGCATCTCCGCAATCTTGCGTTGGAGTTTGCGCATCTGTTCCTCTTGGAGTACTTTCTTGTATTCGATCGGGACGATCTGGATGAACTCATCCACGTACTTGTTCCAGTTATCGAGCATCAATCCGGCCAGATGGCTGCCGGTATGATGATAATGCTTGCGGATCAATTCATGAAGTTCCTTTCGTGAGGTGCTATCCTCGATCAAGGAAAGCTCTACCATTTCCATGTTACAATAGTAATCGAAATCACCATTCTTGTTCCACACGTAAGCGACACCACCACTCATTCCGGCGGCGAAGTTCCGGCCTGTATTGCCTAAGACGACAACCCGGCCTCCGGTCATGTACTCGCAACAATGGTCGCCTACACCTTCCACGACAGCGATCGCCCCGGAGTTTCGCACGCAGAAACGCTCTCCGACCCGGCCGTTGATATAGACCTCACCACTGGTAGCCCCATATAATAAGGTATTACCGGCTATCGTATTGTCTTCCGCTATAAAGGTGGAGCGTACCGGAGGCATTAAACTGATGTGTCCGCCACTCAATCCTTTTCCGAGATAGTCGTTCGCCTCGCCTTCCAACCGGAAATGTATGCCGTGAGCCAGAAAGGCTCCGAAGCTCTGGCCCGCCGCCCCCTTGAACTTGATATGCAGGGTGTTCTCCGGTAACCCGATGTTCCCGTACCGCTTGGCGATCTCTCCGAAAGCATGGCTCCTACGGAACGATCGGTGTTGGCTATCGCATAATCCAACGATACTTCCTGTCCGGATTCGATGGCGGCCTTTGCGTGACGGATGATATCCACATCTTTCACGTTGTCGATCGCATGGAGTTGACGGGTGACTTGATGGATGGTCTGCGTGGCGGCTTGTTCCGGTAGATGGATCAAGCGGCTGAGATCCAATAGGTCATGTTTCTCGATATGATCGGAAGGTTTACGCATGAGTAAGTCCGTACGGCCAATGATATCGTCTAGTTTCGTATAGCCTAGCTCTGCCAGATATTCCCGAACTTCACGGGCGAGGAAGGTGAAGAAATTCACCAAATATTCGTGTCGACCATGAAAGCGTTTACGTAATTCCTCATCTTGGGTAGCGACACCTACCGGACACGTGTTCATATGGCATTTACGCATCATCACACAACCTAAAACGATCAAGGCGGAGGTGGCGAATCCAAACTCCTCGGCACCCAGCATCGCCATCAATACGATATCCCGTCCGGTTTTCAATTGTCCGTCTGTTTGCAAGCGGACTTGTCCCCGGAGGCCGTTCATCACTAGTGTCTGTTGAGTCTCGGATAGACCTAGCTCGGGTGGGATTCCGGCGTAACGGATAGAGCTTATCGGGGAAGCCCCCGTTCCTCCTTCCGCCCCGGAGATCACGATCCGGTCCGCTTTTGCCTTGGCTACGCCGGCGGCGATAGTTCCCACGCCACTCTCGGATACGAGTTTCACACTGATCTCGGCTTGAGGGTTCACGTTCTTCAGATCGAAGATCAATTGCGCCAAGTCCTCGATCGAGTAAATATCGTGGTGAGGTGGGGGAGAGATCAGAGAGATTCCCGGGATCGAGTGACGGGTTTTGGCTATGATATCGTTCACTTTATAGCCGGGGAGCTGCCCTCCTTCGCCCGGTTTCGCTCCTTGGGCGACCTTGATCTGGATCTCGTCGGCGTTTACCAGATATTCCGTGGTCACGCCAAAGCGTCCGGAGGCCACTTGCTTGATGGCGGAGCGGAGCGATAACCCGTCCTCACGGGGGACGAAACGGGCCGAGTCCTCACCACCCTCGCCCGTGTTACTGCGTCCGTGTATCTTGTTCATGGCCATAGCCATCGTCTCGTGCGCTTCCCGGCTGATAGAACCGAAGCTCATCGCTCCCGTGACAAAGCGACGCATGATCGCTTCTTCCGGCTCTACCTGCTCCAAGGGGATCGGGGTGCGTCGCTTGAATGTCAGGAAGTCACGCAAGAAGATCGAGCTTTCCTTCTCATCGACCGTATGGGAATATTCCTTGAATTTCTTGTAGCTCCCCAAGCGGGTAGCCAGTTGAAGCATGGAAATGGTGTCCGGGTTCCAAGCGTGTTTCTCGCCATCCTTGCGGAAGGAATAAATGCCTTTATGTTCCAATAAAGAATCCGTGGGGTGGGAGAATGCGTCATTGTGCATGGCGATCGCGTCTGCCGCTATCTCTTCCAAGCGGATACCACCGATGTTGCTGGTGGTTCCCCCGAAGTAAGTATCTGCCAGATCCCGGCTTAGGCCGATCGCCTCGAAAAGCTTTGCTCCCCGGTAACTGCGGATCGTGCTGATCCCCATCTTGCTCATAACCTTGAATAAACCCTTGCAAATGGCTTTTACGTAATTCTTCTCGGCAGTCTCGTAATTCAATTGTATCTCTTGCCTGTCTGCTAGATCATCCAAGATAGCGAAAGCCATATAGGGGTTGATGGCACTGGCTCCGTAGCCTAGTAAGAGGGCGGCGTGCATTACCTCACGCATCTCGCCGGTTTCCACTACCAGCGCTGTTTGCACCCTTTTCTGCACGGAGATCAGATGGTGATGCACGGCGCTTACCGCTAACAGGGAGGGAATCACCGCTTTTTTCTCATCTACGTTTCTGTCGCTTAAAATGATGTAGTTAACGCCATCGGTGACGGATTGCTCCGCTTGCTTACATAATTCGTCCAAGGCAGCTTTCAGTCCTGCGCATCCTTTCTCTGCGTCAAACAAAGTGGGGAGCTTAACACTTTTAAAGCCCTTATACCGGATGTTACACAGGAGATCCAGTTGTGTATTGGTCAAGATCGGATGGTTCAGCCGAACCATTTTACAGTGGCTCTCGGTTGGAACTAAGATATTGCTTCCCACGGCCCCGATATACTCGGTCAGGCTCATGACGAGTTCCTCGCGGATCGGGTCGATCGGCGGGTTGGTTACTTGGGCGAATTGTTGGCGGAAATAATTATAGAGGATTTGCGGACGGGCGGATAATACGGCCAGTGGCGTATCGTTGCCCATGGAGCCGACCGGTTCCGCCCCTCCCGTGCACATCGGTACGATGATACGTTCGATATCCTCACGGCTGTATCCGAACGTACGCAGTAGCTTGTCGTATCCCTCTACCTTATGAGGAATCTTACGGCCGGATTTCAATTCGTCTAATTCCACCCGGTTTTTCTCCAGCCAAGTACGGTAGGGCTGGGCGTTCGCCAGTTTTTCCTTCAGCTCGCTATCGTAATAAATCTCGCCTTTCTCGGTATCGATGAGTAAGATCTTTCCGGGTTGCAGACGGCCTTTTTCCTTGATCTCGTTAGGCTCGAAATCCATGACGCCGACTTCGGAGGCCACGACCATCATGTCATGTTTCGTGATCAGGTAGCGGGCGGGGCGGAGGCCGTTACGGTCTAGCATGCCTCCGGCGTAGCGTCCGTCGCTAAAGAGTAGAGCAGCAGGCCCGTCCCACGGTTCCATCAAGATGGAGTGATATTCGTAGAAAGCCTTTAGGTCTTCGGAGATCGGGTTCTTCTCGTTGAAACTCTCCGGTACCAGCATCGCCATGGCATGCGGCAGGCTCATCCCGGAGGCCACGAAGAATTCCAATACGTTATCCAGTGAGGCACTGTCACTCATGCCCGGCTGGATTATCGGGCGTATATCGTTGATATCCGGGATTCTGGGGGAGGATAGTACGCTCTCCCGGGCCTCCATCCATCCCCGGTTGCCCCGTATCGTGTTTATTTCCCCGTTATGTGCTAGTAGGCGGAAAGGTTGCGCCAGATTCCAAGTGGGGAAGGTGTTGGTGCTGAAACGTGAGTGTACCAAGGCCAGTCCGCTAGTGAAATAAGGTTGCGTCAGGTCCGGAAAGTAATGGCGTAGCTGCATGGATTCCAGCATGCCTTTGTAAACGATGTTTTTGGTGGAAAGAGACGCTATATAGAAATCATCCTTGGCCGGAAGGTCGGTGGCCGATACCCTTTTCTCGACCCGCTTACGTATGAGGTATAGCTTTAGTTCCAGCTCTTGCTGATCGTTGCAGCCGATGATGAATATCTGTTTGATATCCGGTTCGGTCGCTTGTGCGTCGTTTCCTAAGATTTCCGTATGAACGGGAACTTTGCGTAAGTGCATCAAGGTTAATCCCTCTTTCTCGATCTCCTCGATGAGGATGCTGAGGATACTCGCTTGCTGTTCCTCGTCTTTCGGGAGGAAGATTAGTCCGGTGCCATATTTGCCTTTCTCTGGAACCGGAATTCCTTGCAGGAGGATGAACTCATGAGGGATCTGTAATAGGATTCCCGCTCCGTCACCCGTTTTGTTATCGGCTCCCTCAGCGCCTCGATGCCTCATGTTCTCTAGTACCTTAAGGGCTGATTCGATGATGTCGTGCGATTTCTCGCCGTGGATATTTACTAACATTCCTACTCCACAAGCGTCATGTTCATAAGACGGGTCGTATAATCCTTGTCTGCTGTTAAAATGATTCTTGTTTGTTTTCATTTGCTGACCTTATGTTTGTATATAAATAATTATTGCGTCAATTTGTTTTACAAATATAGGTATTAATGACATAATGTGATTGCTTGCCGGGGCGAAAGAGCGGGAAAAAGATAAGAATATCTTGTCTGATGTTTCTATTTGTAATAATTTACTGGGTTTATTCTTTTTATTTGAAAGGTATTTGGTTTGTGGATTTACTAAATGAAAGATGAGCTAAAAAAAGAAGCACCGTCACGTTTTGCGACAGTGCTTTCTATCTGTTTTATCTATTGGGATATTCTCGGATGAAATAGCGGGCTAGGAACTTCCAATTCTCTTGTATGATCGCCTTGCCACGTTCTGGGCTGATAAGGCTTTTCGTTTGCGCGTCGGCCAGCATGCCTCGCTTTACCAGCTCAGGCAGGAAGTAAACGCTGCAATGTTTCACGATGAAGAAAGAGAGCGCTTGCTTGGCGGCACGGTTAGCGTCGTAGAAGGGATTGTTCTCATCCTTGATCAGCTCCACGTCTCGGGTGATGACTTGGGCGCCTTCCTCGGGCGTGGCGTAGATCGCCAGTTTCTTGCCTTGCCAGTCTTCGGGAAGATGGAAGTTCTCGGCGGGGATAAGGCCGGAAGTCTCCGTGATAAATGTTTGTGCATCTTCGGTCTTGTCGAAATAGAGAAGCAGTTTGTCACCTGCGGCTTTGCGGAAAGTCTCGTATTGTTGGCGGTTTTCCTCCAGCATATCGTCGGGCAGGGTGGCTACAGACTCGTCGGCGGTGTTCTGAAATACCGCATGGTCGGGATGCTCGGCGGGCAATATCTTTGCCAGCCATTGCGGGGAGGTCAGACCTAGCAAGGAGGTCTTGCTGGTGTAGGCCATCATGCCGTGGCTGTTGACGAGCAGGTTGTTAAGCTGCTCTTGGTTGAGGTCGGGCTGCTCCTTCCAGCGGTCGTGGGCGAAGTCGCTCAGTTCCCGGGCCGACTCAGGCAGGATATAGGATTCGTAATGGAACCATTGCAATAGACGATCGTAATCCTCTTGCCGCTCGTAGCGGGTATCAAGGGCGAAAAGCTTGGCCATGCGGGTATTCTCCGGCGCCGTGGTCCACTCTTTGCAGAACAGGTCGTAGATAAGCATGCCGGTGGATTCGTTGGCAGGGTTGTCCGGACTGACAAAAGTGCCTTTACGATAGCCGTGATACTGCTGGGTATAATGCCAAAGGAGGAAACGCACGTCCTCAAGGTTCACCTCATCGTCGTAATAATGATCGTCCGGAGTGTAGAAGGGGAGGTATTTGCCGTATAGCTCCTTATGGGTAAGGATGAAGGCACGCCAAAGCCCCATGCCGGAGATCACGTCCTCGAAGTAGGCGGCCATGCGGATACAGATCTGCTTTGTTTCCTCGCCCTCGAAGGAGTTTACCAACTCGGTCTTCTCCATGATATCGTAGATACGGTTCGCTATTCCGGTATAATAGGAATCCACGGGAGTGCTTTGTTTATAGGGATGCAACTGCAACCAGTCTTTCGGGAAAATTTTAATGTTCTTCATGTTATTAAATGTCTTTATGCATTCAAGAGTGCAAATGTAGTAAAAATACGTTAGCTATGTCAAACGATAAGGAAAAGTTGCGGTCTTAAAAATGTAACATTTGTTGTCTTCATTGTTATTGGATCTAAACATCTTTGAAATACCGCCCCCGTACTTTTGCGTCGAAATCATAGATGAAATAATAAGTAGTAAGATAATGGGAAAGAGTTTAAGGGGCAAAAGATTGAAAAGGTTAGGGCTTTTCTGGGTGGGAGTTTTCCTGTCATTCTCTCTATGGGCACAAACAGGGGTTATTTGCGGGACGGTTACGGACGCAAAGATAAAAGAACCGTTGATCGGCGCCTCGGTTGTGATCGAGGGGACTACGGTTGGCGCTATCACGGATATAGACGGTAATTTCCGTATCGAGAACGTGAAACCAGGTACTTATACGGTAGCCGCCTCTTACGTGTCGTACCAAACGCAAACGGTAAAGGATGTTCCGGTAGTCGCATGCCAAGAGGCGGTGTTGAATATCGAGCTTTCCGATGCTAACCTCCAATTACAGAATGTGGTCGTAGTGGCCCAACGGAAATTGGGAACCGAGATGGCCGTATTAAATACCGTACGCAAGAGCCTTCCGGTCGTGAATGGTATCTCCGCCCAGCAAATCAGTAAAACACAGGATAGCGATGCCGCCGAGGTACTACGCCGTATCCCGGGAATCACCATCGTGGACGACCGTTTCATCGTGGTCCGGGGTCTGGCGCAACGTTATAATAATGTATGGCTGAACAATGCCACGACCCCTTCCAGCGAGACGGACAGCCGTGCCTTCTCGTTCGATGTGCTTCCTTCTTCCTTGATCGATAACATGATGATCTACAAGAGTCCTCGGCCGAGCTTCCGGCGGATTTCTCCGGCGGTTTCGTGCGGGTGATGACCAAGAATATCCCGGACGGGAACACCTTCAACGTATCCTACCAAATGGGCTTTAACACGAACGCCACCTTCCGTAACTTCCAGCTGACGGACGGCACGGCGAAGGACTACCTTGGATTCGGAGCGGGCGTGAGAAACCTGCCTTCCTCTTTCCCCGCCCATTTAGGAGAACACTCCACGGATGAGGCGGCAGCCTTTACCCGCCAAATCAACCAACGTTGGGGGATCAACAAGTTCACCGCCATCCCCGACCAGAAGATTTCCCTTACCTCGCACCGCTCTTATGATGTGGGCGGCTGGAAGATCGGAAATATCACGAACTTGAACTGGAGTACCGAGTTCGATTACTCGGAGACGGTGAATAACAACTACATCGCCTACGACGTGAAGAACGACGTATCTCGTCCCCGCTTTGAGTACAACGATATCCGCTATAAAAATACCTCCAAGCTAGGGGCCCTTTTAACTGGTCATTCCAACGGGATGGCAGTAAATATGAGCTTCGCAACTTTTTCAGCCAGCGTGGCGTTTCCGCTCTGACACAAAGGGAAGGAATGAACTATTATTCCGACAAGGATATCCGTAAATGGGAATCCCTCTATACCGGGCGTACCACTTACTCTGGGCAGATCAGCGGTGTGCATACCTTGCGAGAAAATGTCAACAAGGTGGATTGGACGGTGGGCTATGCCTTCGCCTCCTACCGTGAGCCGGATCGTAAGATCGTGAACTCCATCCTTGACGAGAACCGTACGGAACAGCCGAACTACTATGTCTCTGACCCGATGCGTTATTACCAAGAATTGAAGGATCACAGCGCCTCGCTAGCCGCCAACTACGAACATAAATTCACCGTATCCGATAGGTTCGCTCCTGTTCTCAATGGAGGTGTCTACGGTGAATATAAGAGCCGTACCTTCGCTGCCCGTCGCTTTGGCTACAACCTGTTGGGTAGCGGCTACGACCGGTATGCGGACTGGGATTATACGGAGTTGTTCGCCGACGAAAATATCTCGGCGGATAAGATATGGATGCGTGAGACAACTACGAACAGTGACTCTTATACTTCCGAGAACATGTTGGGAGCCGCCTATGTCTCCGCTAAATTGAACTATGGGGAGGTGCTGAACGCTAATATCGGTGTTCGCATGGAATACTACCAATTGAAGATGGACGGATATAGCTCGGACGGTACTACTCCGGTACACTTGGATAATAAGACGACGGATTTCTTCCCTTCAGTTAATGTTGCCTACAACCTCTCACAAAAACATTTGGTCCGCGCCGCTTACGGTCGCTCGGTCAACCGTCCGGAGTTCCGAGAGGTAGTGCCTTACGTGTACTTCAACTTCGAGCGAGACGCAAACATCGTGGGTAATACGGAGTTGAAGAACGCTTACGCTGACAATATCGATCTTCGTTATGAGTTCTATCCCGCCGCGGGCGAGATGATCACGATCGGCGGTTTCTACAAGCACTTCAAGGATCCTATCGAGGAGACGTACAACGAGGCTGGTTCCGGCCTGCAATATACCTATCATAACGCGAAGAACGCCGAGACCTTCGGCGTAGAGTTGGACGTTAAAAAGAACCTCGACTTTATAGGGCTGCGAGGCTTGAGCTTTGTGTGCAACGCCGCATATATCTATAGCCGTGTCCGTTTTGAGGAAGGGGCACCGGAGCGGGATCGCCCTTTGGCAGGGCAATCTCCTACTTGGTTAATGCCGGTTTTTTCTACCAGTACGATGACAAGGGGATTTCCGCCTCCCTGCTCTATAACCGGATCGGGAAGCGTATTGAGTCGGTCGGTGTCCCGATGCAGAACCAGGACGAGGATATCCCTGATATATATGAGATGCCCCGCAACTCGTTGGATCTTACTTTCTCGAAGAAGATTGGCAAGATTGTCGAGATCAAGGCGGGAATCCAGGATATATTGAACTCCAAGGTCGAGTACAAGCAGTTCGTGAAACTGACAGACGACAAAGGCGGCAAGAGCGAGCGTGAGCAACTGATCCGCAGCTATCGCCCGGGAGTGGATATCAATATCGGTGTTTCCCTTAGGTTTTGATGTTTAATTGAATATATATATATTACAAACAAAAAATGTTTTTATTATGAACAGATTTCTCTTAAAAGGTTTGGCCTCTGTGTTAACGATGGCCGTTATGTTTGGGACTGTATCGTGTAGTGATGACGATGATAAACCTGATGGCTCCGTAGCCGTATCGGCTGTGGCAGTCAGTCCTACTACCGCTACTATCAAGGTGGGCGAATCCACTACCTTGTCTGCGACTATTACTCCAAGTGACGCTACGGATAAAACGGTTACATGGAGTACTTCCGATGAAAAGGTAGCGACTGTTGATGCCGGTAAGGTAACAGCCGTGGCCGAAGGTTCCGCTACGATTACTGTAACTACGAAGGATGGCGGTAAAACGGCTACTTGTACCGTGACTGTCTCTAATGATGCTCCGTCTTCCAAAGAGGTGATATTGGAAGGAAATATCACGGCTGATCTAACGATCAACGCTGCCGACAAGAACTTCATGAAAGGCTTCGTATACGTGAAATCAGGCGCTACATTGACTATTGAGGCCGGTTCTGTTATCAAAGGTGTGTCCGTTAGTCCGGGCGAGAAAGCCGCTTCCTTGATTATCGAGCCGGGCGCTAAGATCATCGCCGAAGGTACTGTTGACAAACCGATCGTCTTTACGTCCGATAAAGAGCCGGGTAAACGTTTGACAGGTGACTGGGGCGGTCTGATTATTTGTGGTAACGCTCGTGTGAATCGTACCAATCAACCAACTATCGAAGGAGGACCTGGTACATTATATGGAAATACGACCTCCGATGAGTTTAATGCGGAAAGTTCCGGTAAATTGAAATACGTTCGTATCGAGTTCGCCGGTTATCCTTTGGAGCCAGACAAGGAAATCAATGGCTTAACCTTCGGCGGCGTTGGTAGCGGCACGGAAGTGGAGTTCGTTCAGGTTTCATTTTCGAACGATGATTCTTACGAATGGTTCGGTGGAACGGTAAATGCCAAACACTTGATCGCTTACAAAGGCTGGGATGATGATTTCGATACAGACTTCGGTTATACGGGTAAACTACAATTCTTGTTGAGCGTACGTGATAAGAATATCGCTGATACTTCAGACTCTAACGGTTTTGAATCTGATAACGACGGTGACGGTTCTTCCAACACTCCGCTTACCAAGCCGGTCTTCTCCAACGTAACCTTGATAGGTCCTTTCTATGGCAAGGTATCCGATAAGACACAGGCTGAGGTGGAAGCCAAGACAGCCGACGCTGCTAACGGTGCTAAGGGTGGTAAATTCCAGGCAGCCATGCACCTGCGTCGTAATACCAGCTTGAATGTTTACAACTCCGTATTCACCGGCTGGCCTTACGGACTTCGTGCTACTGATAAGAAAGGTACGGCAAACGATGGCATCGCCATCAAGAATGTGATCTTTGCTGGTATGTGGAAGAACTTCTATGAGGATGATAAGGTAAGTGAGAACTTCTTCAATCTTGCCGGTAGCAACACGACTCTGGCAACGACCAACGAGATTATCTCTAAAGATGGTGATTACTCTTCTGTCGTAGCTTCAGCTGTGCAAGGCGCTGAATTTGTCGATGAGGTATTGAACAACAGCTTCTTCGAAAAAGTAACTTACAAAGGTGCTTTCGACGGAAAGAATGACTGGACTGCCGGTTGGACTAATTGGGATCCTCAAAATACCGAATATTAATCAAGCTTGGCATTGAATAGGTTGTGAATTTGTTAAAGGCACTGAGGTATCCGGAAAGATCCCTCGGTGTCTTTTTATGTATAATTTAGATAAGAATGTATCATGAATAAAAAGCTATTGTTACTTTCCGCTTTTTTGGCGGGAGCCTCTTGGACCGTGCTGGCGCGAGACTTGGTATTGAGCGAGGGACAGTATTATACCGATGAGACACAAACCACCCCGTATACGGGCCGCTATACGGAATTCTATGAGGATGGCATGCTCAAGATGGAGCTGTACCTGAAGGATGGCCGTCCCGAGGGAACCTATGTGATCTATTATCCGGATGGCAAGATCGCCGAGGTGCGTTCCTACTATCACGGGATCTTCCATGGTGAATGGCGCACGTATAGCGATAACGGCCAGCTGATCGGCCTGGCTTTTATAAGGAAGGGCAAAAGGACGGCCCTTGGCGTATCTGGAGCGATAAGGGAAATTTGTTGTATGAGATGTTCTATACGGCAGGGAAGAAATCTGGTGTCTGGCGTAGCTGGGATGAGGAGGGGAATCTGCTTTCCGAGGAGAATCAATAGGAATAATTGCCGTTTACATACCGTTGTAACGACATTTACCTCTAATGGTAAATGTTTTTTCCTCTAGAGGTAAATGTCGTTACATCAGTATGTAAACAGTTTTACCTCTAGGTGAAAATACTTTTACTTCTTGATGAAAATATTGGTAAATGTAATTGAGTGGAAATCAGCATGCTTACTCCTCATCCTCTTCTCCAAAGTCGAACTCGAAATCGAATCCGTCATCCATGAATTCCGGCTCAGTGAATTGCTCCAGTTCACGACGGTCTTTCTTGGTAGGACGTCCGAGACCTTTCGCACGGTTCACGAAACCGGAGATACGGTTCATCTCCAGAATCTCATACTGATCCGGGGTTGTCACGTTCTCCAAGTAATTCGGGACGAGCTTCGCGCCCACACGATTCTCGATCAATCCGATTACCTTAAAAGAGAAGGTGATCGGCGGTTTACGCACTTGGATCACATCGCCAACCTTGATCATGCGGGAAGGTTTGATCGTTACTCCACCTATCATGATACGCCCTTTCTTGCAAGCTTCCGCGGCTATCGTGCGGGTCTTAAAGATACGGGTCGCCCACATCCATTTATCGATACGTACCTCGTTCATATCTGTATTCTCAGTCTCTTTTATTTATTATTAAATTGATTCATCGTAATCTGGATGCCGGCGAGGCAGAAGCTCTTGATGATCTCTGTCGCACGATCCAATATCTCTGGCATCAATTGCAATTCCTCCGGGGGAAATTTCCCTAGCACGTAATCGATCTGTCCGCCCCGTGGGAAATCGCTGCCTATGCCGAAACGAAGGCGGGAATATTCCTGCGTATTCAATAACTGGGCGATATTCTTCAACCCGTTATGCCCGGCGTCGCTACCCTTTGGTTTCAGACGTAAGGTTCCGAATGGCAATGCCAGATCATCTACGACAATCAATAGATTTTCCACGGGAATGTTCTCTTTTTGCAACCAGTACCGAACGGCGTTGCCGCTGAGGTTCATAAAGGTATTCGGCTTTAGCACGATCAAGTCACAGTTTTTCACCCGTATGCGTGCGATTGCCCCGTATCGCTCCTCAGTGAAATTGCCTCCTACGCTCTCTACCAAATGGTTGACAACCCGGAAACCTCTATTATGACGGGTTCCCCAATATTCGGAACCGATATTACCAAGTCCTGTTATCAAATATTTCATTATCCTCGAATCTATAAAAGAAAGGGGAAGAACATTCTATGAATATCCTCCCCTTCATGTATTGTAATAATGTTTTTACCTCAGATTATCCTTTAGCCTGAGCACCACGAGCGGCACGAGTCAATTGAACGGCGCAGACAACAGCGTTTTTAGCGTTCATCAATTCAAGACCTTCGAAGTGCAAAGCACCTACCTGCATAGTCTTACCTAAGCCAAGGTGATCCACATTAATCGTCAACTTTTCAGGGATTTGATCGTATATAGCTTTCACTTTCAGTTTTCTCATTTGAAGAGACAACTTACCACCGGCTTTAACACCTTCTGCGTGACCTTCCAAAACAACCGGAACTTCCATTACTACGGCTTTGTCCTTAGATACTTCCAAAAAGTCCATGTGAAGGATCTCGTCAGTTACAGGTTGAACTGCATGTCCTTAACGATTGCCATCGTCTTGTTACCGTCAATGCTTAACTCAACAACGAAAATCTCCGGAGTGTAAACCAACTTACGAACGGCTTCTTTTGTAACCGTGAAGTGAGTTACTTTTTCGCCACCGTATAATACAGCGGGAATTTCATTGTTCTTACGCATTGCTTTCAAGGCTCTTTTTCTGATCAGCGGAACGAGCGACGATCTCTCTTCCTTTTCCTTCTAACTCAAATGTCTTCATTTTCTTTAATTTTTGTGTTACTCAAAATTAGTTATTTTGCTTCCTAATTTCCCATCACACGGTACGGGGCTAAAAAGCGGTGCAAAGATACGATTTTTGTTTGATGTGACAAATATTTCGCATGTTATTTGTCGGATTGTCGATCCAGCTTCACTAATTTCGTGGTTCGCATGATCCAACGGACAAGGCCGTGGGGGAGGAGCATTACGAGGGGTGTGCATATTTTGTTGAAGAGACCCGGTAATAGGGAAGCCCGGTGGTGAAACAAGGCATTAATCCCTTTTTTAGCCAGTTTTTCCGGACGCATCATGATACCTAGGCGGATCGCTAAAATCTTTAAGTTGTCGCTTAGGTTATATAAATTCGTGGCGACGGCACCGGGACAAAGTACGGTTACGCTTACTCCATAATCCAGTAACTCCGAACGCAAGCCTCGGGAGAAGCTTTTCAAGTATCGCTTGGTGGAAGCGTACAGCGTAATTCCCGGATAAGGTAGCCAACAAGATAGGGATGACATATTGAGGATATATCCATGACGCCGTTTCTTCATCTCCTGCCCGAAATAATAACAAAGCTGGGTAGGAGTGGTCACGTGGAGGTAGAGCATTTTCTCGACGATGTTGGCCTTAGCTTGTAAGGTCTCGCAGAAAAAAAACATACCGGCGTTATTGACCAATACCTCTATTGGGATGTTTTTCTCTTGGCAAGTATCATATAGCTCCTTGGCCGCCCCGGGGATCGCCAAATCACGATAAAGCGGCAAAACTTCTATACCATATTTCTCGGAGAGAAACTCACCTTTCTCCCGGATCGCCTGTTCCTCATTGCTGACGATCACTAACTGATAGCCTCGTGAGGCTAGTTCCTCGGCATAGGCGAGACCTATTCCGGAACTGGCCCCCGTGACTAAAGCCCATTTCTTTTCCATTATTTATATTCAAGCCTTTTGATTTCACGTACGATACATTCCGGAAGACCTTTCACGTTCTTATGACAGACCATATCCTCGCTATACATACGGGCGATACAATAGTTACTATGCCCACAATCGCAACGGGCGTGCTCGTCTTCTTTCATACGGTTGACGAAGCCCGGTTCGTTCACTAAGGCACGTGCCATGGCCACAAACTCGAACCCGTCGTTCAGTACCTCCTCGATCTTGTCTCTGGAGACCAATCCTCCTACGTAAATAAGAGGTAAATGTAAGGCTTTGCGGAATTTCAACGCATCTTCAAGGAAGTAAGCCTCCTTAAACGGTTCCGAGGGAATCATATATTTACCCACCATGCGGATTCCAATCGGTAGATAGCCCCTAGGCATATAATACGCCATCGTACGGATCGGCATTTCTCCCCGCATTACATACATGGGGGCACGGCTCACGAATCCGCCGCTTAGTACTAAGGCATGCGCTCCGCATTGGTCTTGGAGTGTACGGGCTACTTCTAGGCATTCGTCTATTTCAAGTCCTCCCTTGAACCCGTCCCGCATATTGGTCTTTACGGTTACGGCCATGTCGGAACCTGCTGCTTTCATCACCTCTTCCATACACATTCTCATGAAGCGCATACGGTTCTCAAGGCTTCCTCCATACTCGTCTTTCCGGTGGTTGGTGTACGGGGAAAGGAATTGGCTGATCAGATAACCATGCCCGGCATGGATCTCGACAGCGTCCATACCTGCCTCACGTGCCAATCGTACGGCCTCACCGTAGGCACGAGCCATGGAAGCGATCTCGGATTGTCTCATACCTCGTACGATCGTGGGAGAGTAGAGGTTGAACCCGCTGGACGCTGAGATAGGCGTGCATCCGCAAATCCGCTTATGCGACATATTACCGCAATGGCCTAACTGGATGGAAGCGGCGGCTCCCTCTTTATGGATAGCGTCGGTGAGCTTGCGGAGGCCGGGAATAATATCCGGACGCATCCACAGCTGACGCTCGAACGACAAGCCGCTTTGCGTCACGGCGGCATAAGCTATGTTCGTCATGCCGATCCCTCCGGCGGCTACGGATGTATGATAGTTGAATAACTGCTCCGAGGGAGCGTTTCCCGGGCACATACTCTCGAATGCGGCGGCCCGGATCGTGCGGTTCCTAAGTGTTAGCGGACCGATCTTACCGGGTGTAAACAGGATTGATTTGTCCATATCAATAGATTAATATAGTTGTTCCGAAAAATTAAGTTAGATAGTTTTCTCTATATTCCAGACGAAGGCCCGAAGCCCTTGCGCTTCCGTTTCCTTGTCTAAGTTGTGTAGGATTTCCAGAAAATGATCGACCTTCTCGTCTTCTACCATCGTAAGGATAGCTGAATTCAAGGTAGGCCAAGCGTGATTGCCGTAATGTGGCTCGCCTGTTTTACTTCCCCGTCCTTGCACGACATCCCAATAGGTAAAACCTTTAAGGTTATTACGGTCCATGATATTGACGATGGTCTCGTAATACGCTTGATTGAAAGATATAAATATCGCTTTCATATAGTTGCTTTTTTATGAGATCGCATACCCGTAGGGAGGCTTTTCTTGCGATGGGCATTCAAGCCTGTTTATAATGGGCATCGTAAGCACCTTACAATGGGCATTGTCACGACCTAACAATGCCCATCGAGGTTTGCTTGGCCTCGGCTTCCCTATGGTACGCAAAGATAATTAATTATTTCGTAATGCCTTTCTTATTTTGCGGCGTCTTCGTTTTACGCCGTTGGCGGCGAATACGGCATAGACCGTCGGAACAATAATCAAGGTAATCAAGGTGGATACGGAAAGACCCCAAGCCACGGTCATACCCATCGAGCGCCACATCTCGGAACCCTCGCCGGTTCCCACCGCCATCGGGATCATACCCAAAACGGTCGTCAACGTTGTCATCAATACCGGGCGAAGACGGGATTTTCCGGCAGTCACTACCGATGTGATAATACCCATGCCACGCTCCCGACATAAGATCGTATAGTCGATCAGCACGATACCGTTTTTAACCACGATACCCATCAACATGATCACGCCGATCAAAGCCATAACGCCCAATGGTGTCTGCGTGACCGCCAATCCCAATACGATACCTGTAAAGGCGAACGGGATAGAGAACATGATCACGAACGGGTCTACCAACGACTCGAACTGGGCAGCCATCACGATGAATACCAAGATGATGATCAATACCATTAAGATACCCAAATCGGTAAATGTATCCTGCTGATCTTCGAATGTTCCACCCAACTGCCAACTTACGTCGGATGGGATATCCATTTGTTTCAACTCGTTCCGGGCGGCGGCAACCAAGTCGCTCAATGCCGCTCCCTTACCCGCTACGGCAGATACGGTGATCACACGCTCACGGTCTTTACGCTCGATGGTCGGGGGAGTCATACGTTCCACTACCTTGCCTAAATCACGGATGCGGATGCCTTTGCCCTCATTGTTATAGATCAAAATATTCTCAAGATCCTCTACGGACTCACGGAACTCTGGGGCGTAACGTACCTTGATATCATACTCATCTCCATCCTCACGATATTTTGAAGCGGTGGAACCATTTACACGGTTTCGGAGATACATAGAGGCGGTTGTTACGTTCAGCCCGTTGATGGCCAGTTTCTCCCGGTCGAAGTCGATCTGGTATTCCGGGATATAATCCTCACGGCTGATATTTACTTGCGAGCATCCTTTTACATTTCTCATACGACGGGCGATCTCATTCGCCACGGCATCCGTCTGGGCGAAATCAAAACCATAGATCTCGATGTTAACCGAGGTCTCTCCACCCATAGAACCTTCCTGCCCTCCGGCGAGTACCACGAATATCTTGATCTCGCTGTATTGGGCTAAGTCCTGCCGCATCAACTCGCAAATCTCGGTAAGACCTCTCTCACGGTCGCCCACGCTAGTTAGGTTTATATTGAACTCGATAATATGCGTACCGTTATTGCTTAGCTGGGCGAAGGTATTATCCGTATCCGCCGTACCTTCCGTGAAGTTACTGATTAGGATCTCCGGATATTTCTCACGGAACTTCTTGTCGATGTCGAGAGCTAACTCACGGGTAATATCCTGCCGTGTACCGATCGGCAACTCAATCGTTATGCCGATGCGTGCGTTATCTTGTGTCGGGAAAAATTCCGTCTTGATAACCGGGATCAGCATCATACTGCCGATGAAGATCAGCGTAGCGCCTACGATCACCGTTTTCCGGTGGCGTACGGCCCAGTTCAAGAAGCGTCCGTAACCGCGATCCAAAGCGTTCAATCCCTTTTCGATAGGCGTGAAGAACATCCGGTACAATTTACCCTTCTCCGGTTGCTGGCGTAATAACTGTGAGCAAAGCATCGGGGTCAATGTCAAGGCGCCTACCGTAGAAACGATCATGATGATACTAACGATCCATCCCAACTGCTTAAATAAGATACCCGCCATACCCGTAACCATCGTCAACGGCAAGAACACCGCTAACATCGTAAGGGTGGAGGCGATAACCGAGATAGCCACCTCGTTCGTGGCGTGTACAGCGGCCTGTTTCGGCTGGCTACCCCGCTCGATATGGGTCGTTACGTTCTCCAATACCACGATAGCGTCGTCCACCACCATACCGATAGCGATAGAAAGTGAGCTCAACGAGATAATGTTTAACGTATTGCCCGAGGCCAGCAAATAAGCGAAAGAAGCGATCAAGGAGATCGGGATGGTTAAGATAATGATAAACGTAGCCCTCCAGCGTCCCAAGAACACGAATACCACCAACATAACGATGATAAAGGTAATCATGATCGTCTCTTTCAAGCTATCGATCGTATTCAAGATATTCGTGGAAGTATCCATGATTACGTCCAGCTTCACGTCTGAGGGTAAGCTAGCCTGTATCTCCGGAAGTTTCTGGTGTACCTTCTTGGCGATGTTCACCGAGTTCGCTCCGGACTGTTTCTGTATGACGATCATACCACCTTTCGTGCCGTTGTTGAACGTTTCTTGCGCACGTTCCTCGATGCTGTCCTCTACACGGGCCACGTCACGCAGATATACGTTCTTTCCGTTCTGGCTACCGATCACTAGGTCTAGCATCTGCTTAGCGTCCGTGAATTCTCCTTGAACACGCAAGGAGTAGGTATTAGAGCCGATATCTACACTACCTCCCGGTGTATTCCGGTTCTCTTGCGCGATGATGGTAGAGATACCTTCGATGGTCTGGCCGTAAGCCTCCAACTTGTACGGGTCGCAATACACTTGCAACTCACGGATCGGCGTACCGGAGATAGACACGGCACCCACGCCACTGATACGGGCCAATGGGTTGGATACCTTATCGTCCAAGATCTTGTAAAGAGCGTTCGTGCCCTCCTCCGCGGTCACGGAAAGGATCAAGATAGGGATATCGTCCGTACCGAACTTGAAGATGATCGGATTCTCTACGTCATCGGGTAGGGAAGACTCTACCATGTCCAGTTTGTCGCGGACATCGTTCGTGGCGACATCGATATCGATGCCATAATTAAATTCCAACGTTACGATCGATATATTCTCACGGGATTGCGACGTGATATGCTTCAAGTCGCTTACGCTATTCAACACGTTTTCCAAGGGCTTCGAAACGTTCATCTCGATATCCGAAGCGCTGGCGCCGGGATAGGCCGTCATCACCATGATGGTGTTCGTCTCTATCTCCGGAAGCAAGTCCACTGATAACCTGCTTAAGGAAAAAAGTCCGAAGATCACGATCGCCACAAATACAAGGGCGGTCGATACGGGCTTTCTTACCGCTGTTCCATATAAACTCATAGTCTGTTATTCGTTTTCGATTTCAACTTCCATACCGTTCGTCAGGCGGCTTTGCCCGGTGATAACCACTTGGTCGCCATCCTCCACTCCGGATATGATCTCATATTTATCACCCATACGGCGTCCTAGCTCCACCTTCTGGTAGGAGACCTTACCGTCTTTGCATACATAGATATACCGGTCGCCGGCACCTGATTGTTTTACGATAGAGCGATCCGGGGCCACCACGTGATCCATATGGCCGAAACTCATCGTCACTCGGGCGAACATACCCGGTCGCACTCGCTCATCCGAGTTGGCGATCTTGATCTCCACAGGGAACGTGCGGGTAGCGGGATCGATCGTCGGATAAACCAAGTTGACTTTACCCTTGAAAACCTCGTCTCCGTACACATCCAGCCGGATATCTACCTCATGGCCTTTCTTCACTTTCGTAAAAAGACTCTCGGAGACATTCACCATTAATTTGACCGGACGGATTTCCTCCACTGTGTAGATTGGGTTTCCGCCGCTGTACATATCGCCGCTATCGTAGTTGCGGGCAGTTACGATTCCGCTGATCGGGCTTAGCAATTGGGTGTTCTCCACCAAGTTTTTATACGTCTCTCGAGCCACTTCCAAGGAAGTCTTTTGGGCATCCCAAGCGGATTTGGAAGCACCGCCTACCTTATACAACTCGTCGATACGTTTGAACTCGATCTCTTGGTTATCCAATTGTATCTTCGCTTGCTTTAGGCTGGTAGCGTCCATCTTGGCTAATAACTGCCCGGCTTTTACATGGTCGCCTACCTCGGCGAAGATTTTCTCGATACGGAATGGGGTTTGGGGAGCGATATTATTTTTGATATTCGCTTCCACCGTAGCGGTAAATTCACTGAGTTGCTCCACGTCTTGAACAGAGACCGTCTCCACTTTCACCTTTACTTTCTCATTCTGTGTTTCCGTGGCTTCCTCACTCTTATTACCCGAGCAAGACATCAGCAGGGCCAATGTAGCTATCGGTATTACTTTCAGCATTTGACTTGTCTTCATATAATTGTTCCTAATTATTATCTATTAAACTTTCAATTTTTAATTTTCAATTTTCAATTCATCTGTTCGTTACCCAATACTTTCTCCAGATCCGCCTTCGCTACCATATAGTCGTAGATAGATTGGTTGAAGTTCAACCGAGCCTGCGTCAAGGCAAGTTCGGCATCGTTCATCTCCAGCCATGTACCGGCTCCGGTGTCATACCGTTTTTGCGAGATCATATATCCCCGTTCCGCTTGCTCGACTCCCTTTTGGGCGGCGTCGAACTTCTTGATACAGGTATTCATATTATCTATGTACTGTTTAACGGCCAACTGCAAATTGCGCTTGGTATCGTCCCGTTGCAGGTTTAATTGGTCGATGGAGACTTTCGTCTGCTTTACCTTATAAAATTTACTACCTCCGGAGAAGATAGGAACCGATAACGTGATACCGATCATCGAATAGGGGTTCCATCTGTAATTCTTGAACTTGAAGTCATTGTTCATGGCGCTCCATTGATATAGACCGGTCAGCGACAAGGTCGGCAGATAATCGAATTTCTGCATGACCAGCGTCTTTTTCAGCTGTTCCGCCTGAAGGTCTAATTGTTTCAAGTCCGTATTCTCGGATAAGGTTGTATCCGTGGATAGATAGTCGGCGAAGAGGCTGGACTTGAAATCCGTCAGTTGTCCGTCGCAATCGATATTTAAATCCAGATCCATGCCCAATAACGCTTTTAACTGCCATTTAGCCAAGGTAAGGGAGTTCTCTGCCTGCAACAGATTAGGCTCTGTATTCTTTACCGTCACATCGGCACGTATCAAGTCGTATTCAGCTACGGTTCCCTGTTCATACTTCCGTTTGATATCATCAGATAATTCTCCATGGCATTGTCGTAACTTTGCTTGAATACCCGGTAAGAGTCGCTTGCCAGAAGGACGGCGTAAAAGCTCTTTTTCACTTGGTTCACCATCGCTATTTTAGAAGAGCGAGCTTGCTCCACCGCCAATTCCACGTCTAAGGCCGAGATACTCAAGCTTTTCCATAAGGAGGCGTTCACCAGTGGCATGGAAGCGTTGAAGCCCAAGCTCCAGTTGTTGCTACGTCCTACCTCGAAGCCCTCGTCCATACTCGACATGTCCGTGCCTTCGGGCAAGCTGCCGCCTCCCATGTCACCCATGTCGAAATCCATATACATCACCTGTTTCTGCAAGGTACGGTTGTAGTCCCCGCAAAACTGATCTGAGGAAATAGAGAAGCGTACGAGCCTTTACGTGCGTACTTTTTCTTCTGTATTTCTTTATCGGCAACTTTTACGGTCGGGTTCTCGCTAAGGGCGATCTCTAGCGCTTTTCCAAGATCCAGTTTCAGGGTGTCTTGAGCCAGAACCGGTCTCGCCGCCAGAAAAGGCAATACCATAAATGTGACCAACATCATTTTTCTACTCATCAATAATCGTTTCATTTAGGATAGATTTTGTCTGTGATTAAACTCATTAAGTGTTCGCTATAAATCATAGGATTGTTTGAGATCGAATCGGTCTAGGATCGCTCTTCCCTTCTCGGTACTGATCCCTTTCAGGAATGTGAGGAGGATCGTGTTGTATACCTCGGTGATGGAATGCTTGCAGAAGACATTGGAAGGCCGCAACATCTTCGTCTGCTCTTTCACCAGTAAGGCCATGATCTCGAAGTTGATCCCCTTTTGGAACACGCCCTCTTTAACGCCTCGTGTGAACAAGTCCATACACCTCTTACCCATTCTCGCTTTATTCATCTCTATTTTTTGTTGGGCTTTCGGATATTTCTTCAAGTCCTCGTAAAACTTCTCGTTGAACCATCTCGGGTTTTTCATCATCTCCTCATAGAAGAGCAGGATTACTTCCAAGGCATTGAAAGGTTCTTTTTCCAATCCTGTCAGATATTGTCCGAGCGATTCGGTATTGTGATCGATCCCCTCGATCAGCAAGGTTTCCTTGTCCTCGAACGACTCGTAAAGTGTACGCTTGGAGATGCCAGCCGCTTTCGCTACATCATCCATACTCACACTCTTGATGCCATATTGAGAAAAAGATCGAACGCCGTATTAATAATCTGTTCTTTTATCATATTCTTTTTTGTTACGTCAAAAGTAGCCGGGGCAATCCCTGTATACAAGTAAAAAGCGCTGACTCGTCCGTTGGAATCGACCAATGACCGGATATTCCCGTCGAATCTATTCGCAAAGGTCTGATATATTTAGAAAACCAGAAAGGTTTATACTGTTACGGTATTGGTATGGAATGAAACAGGATATTGTCAAAAATTCTTGTTATTCGTTCAATTTTGGATGAAAATTGGTTAAAAACGAAATAGTGGGTGGTCTTTGGCTTTTTATTTCTATCTTTGTCCGAGGTGATAATAAAAATCTACAGATAGATATGAAAAATTTACCTTTAATTGAAGTCACTGAGTTAATCAAGGGAATTGAGTCCAGCGACAACTTTCAAGATGATTTATCGATAGCGGATCTGAACGGAGATTTGATTAATTACGAGGAAAAAAGGCTGGAGCATTCCACCCCGATGCGTTTAAATGCCTTGTTGATGATCTTGGTACAGGAAGGTACTGCTGATATTTCGGTAGACTATATTCCATATAAGATAGAGAAGAATACGTTTATAACCTTGATGCCGACTCATATCATACAGGTATCGAAAGTGAGCAAAGATTTGAGAGGGCGTTTGTTGATCGTGTCCAGATCTTTTCTGGATGGATATACTACCCCGGCAGGGAAAAAGAACTCTATGGTGCATTATATGCAGATCCGTAAGAATCCATGTGCTGCGATGAGTGCCGAGGAGACTGAGCATATATCCGGCCAATTCTCCATCTTACGGGAAAAGATGAAGCTGCGTACCCATTTTTTCCAGAAGGAGGCTCTCCAAAACGCCTTAGTCGGTTTCTTTATCGAGTTGGCTAATATCTTTATGGGTAAGAAGGAGCTGATGACGGCACCTACACTCTCCCGGAAGGAGGAGCTTTTCGAGCAGTTCCTGCAATTGCTTTTCGAGCATTGCAAGGAGCAGCACGTCGTTACTTTCTATGCCGAGAAATTATTTATTACCCCACAGTATCTTTCGCTTATCTTGAAAGAGCTAACGGGTAAATCAGCGAATAAATGGATTGACGACGCCTTGATCGTCGAGGCCAAGATGCTGTTGAAGGCCCCGCAAGCCACGGTTCAGCAAGTAGCGGATATACTCCACTTCTCCGATCAATCCACTTTCGGTAAGTTTTTCAAGAAGCATATGGGTATATCACCCATGGAATACCGGAAATCATAATCCGGTATTTTCTATACGCTTGCGGAACTTATACCAGTTGATCAACTCACAAGCCCCGTAGAAAATGCTGGCTACACCGAAGATTACGAATGTATTTGCCGCCGCCCCGAACGGGTAGGCAAGAATCATTACTCCGGTTATCAAGATCAAAGCCGGCATCAGGTAGAACCCCAACGGTACATTGCTCCATTTCCTTGCGGATATCAATGAAACCAATTGCTGTACACCGGCAATTACCAATAAGGCTCCGAGTAAGTACATTAATATATTCACGAAGAACTCGGGCATGATCACCAACCACGCTCCGAACAGTACGCTTCCCGCTGCCTCGATAGGAAACATCGGTTTCTCCCCGTTCTCGTTCTTCGGTCGGGTGAAATAGCTGAGGATAGCGAATAATCCCGGTAAAATGAATAGTATACCGATCGTGATAACCAGATAGGTTATGGCTGCTTCCGGCCATAATACCAAAACAAACCCTAATACCATCGCGAATGCGCTACGTAAAACCGCGCCATTAATAGATCTCATATGTTTTTATTTTAGATTTCACTTATAATATGACAAAGGTATATATTCTTTCCGACTTTTTTTACCTTTGTGCGCCATAAAGCAGTATCAGGAAAAACATCGAAATATATCCCTCTTGAATGCATGCTTCGCGTAAAAAGACAAACTTGAAATCATCTAACGAATAATAATACTAAAACAAAAAATGAAGCGTATAGTTTTTTTGGATTATGTACGCGTGTTCGCATGTTTCCTTGTTATGGTCGTCCACGCCAGTGAAAACTTTTATGGTGCTGCCGGCTCCACGGATATGGTGGGACCGCAATCTTATCTGGCCAATGAGGCTGATCGGTTGTGGGTAGCCGTATACGATGGTTTCTCACGCATGGCGGTGCCATTGTTTATAATTGTCTCCGCCTTTCTTCTTGCGCCGATGAAGGCAGGGCTGACCTCTTGGCAATTCTACCGTCAGCGTTGTATTCGCATCTTACCGCCGTTTTTCATATTTATGATACTATACAGCACTTTACCCTTGCTGTGGGGGCAGATAGATGCCGAGACATCATTGAAAGATATATCGAGAATATTCTTGAACTTTCCTTCACAGGCCGGACATTTGTGGTTCATGTACCCTTTGATCAGCCTCTATTTATTTATACCCGTAATATCGCCATGGTTGAATAAAGCCACGGCGAAAGAAGAACGTTTCTTTATCGGGTTGTTTCTCTTGTCGACCTGTATGCCATATCTGAACCGTTGGTGCGGAGAAGTGTGGGGACAGTGCTTCTGGAATGAATACCACATGTTGTGGTATTTCTCCGGTTACTTAGGCTATCTTGTGCTCGCACATTATATACATGTCCATCTGACCTGGAACCGTTCCAAACGTCTGGTTATCGGAATCGCCTCGATGGTCGTCGGTGCCTTGCTGACGATTTATTCCTTCTATGTCCAAGCGATACCCGGAGTAACTCTTGTCACACCTGAGATAGAGATCGGATGGGCTTTCTGTACGATCAATTGTGTGCTTCTTACGGCGGGTACGTTCCTCGCTTTTACTTGCATAGGCAATTCGAAATCTCCACGACTCATAACAGAGATGTCGAAACTCAGCTACGGTATGTACCTTATGCATATATTTTGGCTCGATTGTGGGTAACGGTGTTTAAGCACGACTTAGCCTTGCCTACTGTTGCCGCCATCCCATGTATCGCAGTGACTACATTTGTCTGCTGTTATATAACGACAAAGATTATCTCGTTCATACCGGGCAGTAAATGGATTATAGGATGAATATAGGATAGCTCTGTCATTTGGCGCGGTTACTTTGTAAACAAGATGATAAGATTACCTGTTATTTGGAAAAAATCGTATATTTACGATATTCAAATAAATCCCGGGTAATAATGATGACGAGAACAGTTTTTATACTTTTGATATCGAGCCTTTGTACGCTAAGTTATTGTACGCCGAGGACCGAGCCTGCTCAAACCGAGGTCTTAATTCCTGTGGATTCTATATCGAAGGATTCCGCTGTGATCGTGGAGACTTTGCCTCTCCGTATCGAAATAGAGAAAGAGCTGCTTTACGATAAGCATACTTTAGAAGATACTTACCCCTATAAAGATACGACACGGGAGTTCCAGTGGGAGAAAATGAAAGAAAGATTATCCTTATTGGAGTCGATCCAAAGGGAGCCGTCTCAATGGGCGATCTTGCAGAACTATAAAAACAGGAATGGAGAGGCTCCTCTTGTAAAAGTCTTCAAGAGAGATGCCTATAAGAGGGTTTCCGATACGCTTGGTGTAGAACGCTATCAATCCGTCCCGCTTTATTTGCTGACTGATACCGTGACTCCCGAGATCTATGGACGTGACGGTAGCTTGGTTCGTATCAAGGCGATGGATGAGGATTCTAAATTCGCTCGTATACAAACCGTGTATGATGGGGAGGAGGAGTGGTATGCTCCGAAGAAATATATCAAGCAAATAGGGGATACGGTAGTCTTCGATAAGGCGATCTTCGTGGATCGTCATAACCAGAATATCGCGACCTTGGAGCACGTCGGCTCGAAATGGTTGGTTCGTAGCATGAACCCTGCGACTACCGGACAGCATCGTCCTCCTTATGCGCAGGAAACCCCGTTGGGAATGTATGTTCTCCAAGAAAAAAAAGTCTCGCATGATCTATTTGGTAGACGGTTCCAAGGAGACAGGTGGATTCGCTCCTTATGCCAACCGTTTTACGAATGGGGCGTATATCCATGGCGTACCGGTCAACGCTCCTCGTAAATCGTTGATCGAATATAGTCCTTCGTTGGGAACGATACCCCGGTCTCATATGTGTGTGAGAAACGCGACTTCGCATGCGCAATTTGTTTATGATTGGGCGCCTGTTAATGAGACGATTGTTTTTGTATTAGAATAAAAATCATAACTTTGCGGCGTTATTGTTTTTTAGTATGCGAAGGATTTTCTTGTATTTGTTTTTTATTGTCTTGTCTGTAGGTTCAATTTCAACCGGTGGCGTTTTGCGTGCCCTATCTCCGGAAACGGGATCAACGTCTGTGGCGGTTATGGGGCGCCAATTATATGAGGAGATGCGATTGGATCAATGGGTTTGTTTCGATGCGTTTATGCAGGGGCTTAGAGGTTCCGAGAAGATTGATCGGAAAAATAAGGATATCCTTACATTGATCGATTTCTCTAAACCTTCTACGGCGGAGCGTATGGTTGTATTGGATATACGGCAAAAGAGAATACTTTACACCTCTTTGGTTTCTCACGGTAAGAATAGCGGAGGGAATTATGCGACCTCTTTCTCGAACGAGAACGGTTCCCATAAAAGCTCTTTAGGATTTTATCTGACGGAAAATACGAACCAAGGCCGGAATGGCTATTCGCTTATCCTAAATGGATTGGAAAAAGGAATAAATGATTTGGCTAAGCAAAGGGCGATTGTAATTCATGGTGCCTCTTATTCCGATCCTTCTGTGGCAGCTTCCTCGGGGCGGTTAGGACGTAGCCTTGGTTGCCCTGCGTTGCCTGTATCTGTCAGTAAGCCAATTATTAATACGATAAAGAATGGAACCCTTTTATTTATTTACGCCAACGATAAGAACTATCTGACGCAAAGTTCCATTCTATCCACTCAACAAGAAAATGATATTTTTCATGAAAAAAGTTACCGAAAAGTTTTGTAGTTTAAAATAAAGGCGTACCTTTGCACCGCAATCAGAGATAAACACTATGAATTGCAAGACGGGGTGTAGCGCAGTCCGGTTAGCGCACCTGCTTTGGGAGCAGGGGGTCCCAAGTTCGAATCTTGGTACCCCGACTTGATGAAAGGGAAATGGTTGGTATTCAACTGTTTCCCTTTTTGTGTCCTACCCTTAAATCTAAAGGATAGTCAACGATTGTAATCAAAACAATTGTTCGTATCTTCAAGTAAAAAAAATTCTTCTTACTATATACAAATATAATTACTATCTCATCTATTTCCAGATTATCGCCGTGGAATATATAGACCACGTCGTGATCTGTATATTCCACGTCTTGATCTGTACAGACCACGTCGTGGTTTGTAGAATTATACAGTATGCGCATAAGAATTCATAGGCTATCGAGCAAGAATTCATATAGGAGTAGAGCGTTTTTTACTTAGGGAGAAGAGGAGACGCTCTTACGTGTCAAAGTGGGAATAGTGTCAAACAATTAGACAGCGTTGTCAAAATATTGGACAGTTCTAAAAGAATAGCTTTTTGTTATCTGATTGTTGTTTAGTTGTTTATGTGTTTTGGCACGTTCTTTGCTATTATTTAGGTAGAAAATAATAGAGCAATGAAACAAATATTACTTACAACAGTTCTTTCTCTCAGTTTCGCTACCGCGACGGTGGCCCAAGAGAAACTTTGGACTTTGGATGAATGTATGCGCTATGCCGTGGAAAACAGCCCATCGGTTAAAAAGCAAGTTTATACATCAGATACGTATAAGGCGGAACGGAATGCCGCCGTAGCTTCTTTTTTCCCGGCGGCATCGGCTAAGGTCGGAGCGCAATATAGTTTTGGCCGTTCGATCGACCCTGCGACCAATACCTATGAGAATACTTCTACGTTTAATAATAACTATGGCCTCGACGCTTCTATTCCTATTTTTACGGGCGGACAGCTGATCAATCAATGGTTGATGGCAAAATCCAATCGCCGTATGGGAGTTAATGACATACAGAAAGCGAAAGATGATTTAGCGATGAAAACCATGCAGGCTTATATGGATGTGGTGTATTATAAAGGAACGATTCGTATGGCGGCCGAGAAATTGGAGGAGAGTAACCGTACCTTATATAAGACTCGCCGGCAAGAAGAGCTGGGTTTGAAAGGGAAAGCGGATGTAGCTCAATTCGAGGCTCAGGTGGCAGCCGATGATTATACATTGACCCACCAACAGAATCTTTTCAATACGGCCTTGCTTACTTTGAGGGAATGTATGAATTATCCATCTGATTTAGAACTGGAGGTGGATACTTTATTACCGGATATCAATTATGTCCCGGAAGTAGAGAATGTGGCGGAGATTTTTTCGCCTATGCGTCCGGGAATAACCCTACCGCCTTGCAAGCCGAGTATCAATTAACGCAAAGTAAATACCAATATCGTATTTATAAAGGAAAGTTGCTACCGAGCATTTATTTGAATGCCGGAATCTCTACGAGTTATTTCGAGAACCTGAAGTCTGATAATGCCCCGGAAGGTTTCAAGGATCAGTTTAAAAATAACCGTGGTGAATATGTCTCTTTTAGCCTTAGCTTCCCTTATTCGATGGTTTGAGCAGATTAACGAACGCTCGTCGTTACCGTAACAATATGCGGATCGCACGGGAGACAAGGACAGAGGTCTTTCGCCAGTTGCAGACAGCGGTAGAGCAATCGGTCTTGGATCGTGAGGGATACGCTAAAGAGGCCATACAGATGGATAAGAAGGTGAAATCGGATGAGTTGGCTTATCGTGTTACCCTACGGAAGTACGAGGAAGGCCTGATGAGCACGCTGGATGTACAGACAAGTGCGAATACGCTGTTGGAGTCCAAGGCCAATCTGCTTCAAAAGAGATTGATGTACTTATTGAAAAGCAAGCTGGTGGATTATTATAAGGGCAAGCCTCTTATCAATGAATAAGAATTGAGAACATAGAATTTAGATGATAATAAAAAATATAGAATACGATGGATATACAATTAGAGAAAAAGAAAGGTCTTCAGAAGAAGCATATTCCTTATGTAGCGGGTGGCGTGTTGTTCGTTATCTTGTTGGGATGGATTATCTTTGGTGATCATGCTTCTACGTTGAAAGTGGATGCGAGAGGGATTAGCATCGGTAATGTGACCCGTGAGCAATTCAATGACTTCTTTCGTATGGATGGTCAGGTGCAACCTATCACGGTCGTGCAGCTTAGCCCCGAGGAGGGCGGTATCGTACAGGAGAAAGTCGTGGAAGAGGGTGCCCAAGTGAAGAAAGGCGATATCATTGTTCGTCTGAGCAACTCAAATCTAGATTTGCAGATCTTGAACGCTGAGGCCGAGTTGGCGGAGAAGCAGAACTTCCTTCGTAATACGCAGGTTACCATGGAGCAGGATAAGCTGACCAATCAGATGGAGAAACTTCAATACGATATGGACATGAACCGGGCCCGCCGCTCGTTCAACCAACAAGAGCAGTTGTATAAAGAGAACTTGATCGCCAAGGAGGATTATCTGAAAGCGAAGGAGGACTTCGAGTTAGCCTCTCAAAAGCACGCCTTGATTACCGAGCGCTTGCGCCAAGACTCTATCTCCCGCACGATCCAGATGGATGAGATGGAGGCCAGCTTGGCGAACATGCGGAAGAATATCCTGTTGATCCGCGAACGTAAGGAAAACTTGAATGTCCGTTCCCAGATCGACGGTGAGTTGGGACTGTTGGATGTCGTATTGGGGCAAAGCATCAATCCCGGACAAAAGATCGGCCAGATTAACGACCTTTCCGATTATAAGATAGAGGCCATGATCGACGAGCATTATATAGACCGCGTGAAACCGGGCTTAAGCGCCGCTTTCGAGCGTCAAGGCTCGTCTTTCGACTTAACGGTGCGCAAAGTTTATCCCGAGGTTCGTGATGGTAAGTTCCGTACGGATTTCGTTTTCACGGGTGAGCGTCCGGATAATATCCGTAGTGGACAGACCTACTATATCAACTTGGAGCTGGGGCAACCTACCGAGAGTATCATTATCCCGAAGGGAACTTTCTTCCAGAGCACGGGCGGAAGCTGGATATTTGTTCTTGATCCGGATGGAAAGAAAGCTTACAGGCGTTCTATCAAGATCGGCCGTCAGAACCCGCAATATTATGAGGTTCTTGAAGGTCTGGAAGCCGGTGAGAAGGTGATTGTGTCCAGTTATGAGAGTTATAAGGATAATGAAGTGCTGGTGCTGGAATAAAATCGATATAATATGAAAAACATACTAATCGCCATTCGTTCCATTTTTAAGAAAGGGCGGCATAACGTGATGAAAATCGTATCGTTGGGAATCGGCTTAGCGGTAGGCTTGGTATTGATCGCTAAAGTCTATTTCGAACAATCGTATGATGATTTTTATCCGGATAGAGACCGGGTCTATCAAGTCTGGGCGAAATACCAGCAAAATGGAGGGGAGTTGAAGGATTATCCGCAAACAAGCGGTGGCATCGCTCCAACTATGCAACAACAGATACCCGAGATCGAGACCGTCACCCGATACACGAGTTTTGGAGACTGGACCTTTACGATGACCGACACCAAGATGAAATACTCCGGTCGTTGTATCATAGCGGATAGTTGTTTCTTTGATATTCTTCCTCGTCCTATGTTGATCGGAAATGCGAAAGAGGTTCTTTCCACCCCGATGTACGTGTTGATATCAAGTCGTATAGCGAAAAATATCGGAGGCGATGTTATCGGGAAAAACTTCACGGTAGACAATTCGCCGGGACGTACTATGACTATTGGTGGCGTTTTTGAGGAAGTTCCGGAAAATTCTCATTCCCGTTACGATGTAATTGTTTCCATGGCTTCGGCGGGTCGGTTCATGTGGGAGGGTTCGCCTACTAATATGTTGGGAAACGATCGTTACATAAGCTATGTGAAGTTGCACAAGGGGGTGAATCCTTTAGCTTTGGAGGAACAGGTGCGTACGTTTGTGAATTCTTATTTCCCTCCGGAGGAACAGCAAAAGGTCGGGTTAAGCATTGATTTCTCATTTCATAAGCTAGATAATCTACACAAGGAGTTGCCGCAAGTCAAGCGAATGACGTGGATACTTTCCTTACTGGCCTTCGCTTTGATCTTTACGGCGGTGATGAACTATATCTTGATCGTGATATCCTCTATCGTAAATCGCTCGAAGGAGGTGGCTGTCCATAAATGTTATGGGGCAAGCGAGAATAATATTCATGGTATGATGTTTGGTGAGGCGTTGGTACATATAGTGCTTTCACTGATCTTGGCCTTATTGTTGATCCTTGCGTTTAGAGGTACGGTAGAGGAGTTGTTGGCGACTTCGTTAGATTCCTTGCTCTTGTCTAATGGTAGCTTGGTCTTGCTAGGGATATGTATCTTGGTGTTTTTCGTATCTGGTTTTATGCCGGGATCATTATACGCCCGGATTCCGGTGGCCTCCGCTTTCCGTAATTACCGGGAGAATAAGCGTATCTGGAAGAAAGCCTTGTTGCTTGTCCAGTTTGTTGCTACGGGCTTTTTGGTGACGATGCTTGTTTTCGTTGCCCGTCAATATACGTTTATGGTGAATGATCGTCCGGGATATGCCTATGAGAACCTTGCCTACTGCGGGTTAGCTGGCGTGGACTCTACCTCTCGTGCCAAGATTCTGGATGAGGTGATGCGGCTTCCGGGAGTCGCTGCGGCTACCACCGTTTATCAATTGCCTTTCGAGCATGCTTCCGGTAATAATATTCTTTTACCGGGCGGGACTCAAGAGCTTTTTAATATCGCCGATCTCTATTGGGTAGGCAACGGATATCTGGACATGATGGAGATTCCCGTGATCCAAGGCCGCTCGTTCACGGAGAATGTGACCAACTCGAGAGAGGTGATGGTAGACCGCCGTTTCGTGGAGAAGATGAAATTGGTAGCGGCCTGGACGGATGATGTTGTTGGGAAGGATATTTGCGTCACCGAGCATAGCAAATGGAATGAGGAGCCATTCACGATTTGCGGCGTGTATGAGAATATCCGTCTGGGAGGAATCTCGAACCAAGATATGCGGCCCTCCGTATTATTCTATGCGCATAAGCCCATGTACACCTTGCAGGTGAAGTTCCATGAGCTGACCAACGATAATATGGCTCGTTTACAGCAGAAGATATCCGAGACATTTCCGGATCGTGAACTGAGCGCTATCTCTTTCCGTTCCGAGATCATGGATCTATATAAGGACTCCCGCCAATTCCGTGATTCCGTGATGATCGGAGGTCTGGTCACGCTTCTTGTTACGTTGATAGGACTTATAGGCTATACGAATGATGAGGTGAGCCGTCGTCGTAAGGAGATCGCCGTCCGCCGGGTGAATGGGGCTACCTTATGGGATATATTGAGGTTGTTCATAAAGGATATCGGATATATCTGTATCTATGCGGTCATATTAGGCGGTGGCATAGCATACTTTGTCTTGCAAAAGTGGCAAGAGCAATTCACGGAGAAAGTACCTTTGTCATGGTACATATTCTTGGGTTGCGGCGTATGTGTCTTATTGATTATATATTCCGTGGTTTGTCTGGATGCCCGCAAGACGGCTAATGATAATCCGGTGAACTGCTTGAAATCTGAGTAATTGAAAATTTATAATTCATGAATAATTTATTGAACTTTAAGTCCTTTTTCAAGTTCCTCGGAAGGAATAAGGCTTATACGCTGATAGACGTGTTTGGTCTGTCTGTATCGTTGATGTTTGTGTTATTGATAGCGGTCTATACGGTACAGGAGATGTCTACAGATAAATTCCATACCAAGGCGGATCGTATCTATCTGGTCGGGAATGAAAATTGATGGCCACCGGAGCCGCCATTCCTTATAAGATAAAGGAACGCTATCCGGAGGTAGAAAAAGTTTGTCCGGTAGTGGCGGGTAATTCGAGTGATATAGTTGTAGTTTCCGGTGATCGGAAACTGAAGGCAAACGTGATGTTCGCAGACTCTACGTTCTTCGATTTCTTTGATTTCCGGTTGCTACAAGGCACTCGTGAGCAAGCGTTGGCCGCCGGGAACTATGCGGTGGTCTCCTCTTCGTTCGCCCGTAAGATGTTCGGAACGGATGATCCGATGGGACGGAAGTTGGTGGTGGGCGATACCATATCGGCTACTATAAACGGGGTGGTGGAGGATTTACTTCATTCCTCTATTCCCGAAGCCGATGTGATCGTGCGTTGGGAGCAGGTTCGGTATTTGAACTGGTCGTTGGCTCCGGATCAATTGGGGAATGCCGGAAGTACATCGGCTTTTGTCTTGGTGCGTGAGGGTAGTGATTTCCCTTCTCGTGCGGAGGATATGGCCCATTGGTTCAAGGAATTTTATTGGCCGTATCAATATGGGACGGCAAAAGAGGTACGCATATTGCCGCTTAGTGAGCAGTATTTTGCGAAAGCCGCTTCTTACTCTTCTTTGCGAAAGGGAGATTGGCGTTTCGTGATCGTGCTGATGTCCGTAGGTCTTCTTATCTTGATTTTTGCGGTTATCAATTATATTAACTTGACGGTTGCCCAAGCGGGTTTCAGGGCGAAGGAGATGGCTACCCGGCGCCTTTTGGGATCTTTACGGGGTGAGTTATTCATGCGTTTGATGCTGGAGTCCACTTTACTTACGTTTATTTCTTTGATTATCGGGGTTCTCCTTGCGCTGGCGGTCGTGCCGTTTGTCAATGATTTATTGCAGACACGTGTCGATATGAATGTATTGGGTAGACCTGTCTGGCTATTGGCTCTGGTTTCATTAACGGTTGCCGTGGGAGTTTTATCCGGCTTACTGCCTGCTATCATTATTTCTTCTTCTAAACCGATCGAGGTGGTAAGGGGTACGTTCCGGGCTAAGACGAAAATGGTATTCAGTAAGTTCTTTATCGTATTCCAAAATGTGATCACGATCACGATGATCGCCGCCTCTATCACGATGGTTTGTCAGATCGTTCATATGATCAACGCTCCTGTCGGATATAAAACGAAGAATTTATTGGCTATGCGGTCGGTGGATGAAAGGCAGTTATCCGCTTTTGTCGGTGAGTTGAAAGGTTTGTCATGCGTAGATAGGGTCGGGAAGACTCAAGGATTGCCTTTATTCGGTAGTAATAATTGGACTGCTACTTATCAGGGGCAAAATATATCTTTTCAGCAATTCGTTATGGATAAGGAGTGTTACGATATGCTGGGATTGGAGATTTTGCGTGATAACCATTTAACGACAGAGGGCTGGTTCCTAAACGAGCAAGCGATGCGTGAGATGAACTTATCGGAGGATGCGGCCTCTTTTATGCTGGACAGGCAAGAAAGACCGATAGCGATAGCGGGTATCGTCCGGGATTTCTATTGCTTTGGAAATGTGACGACAGGGATGAACCCTGTCATGTTCCGTTTCTTGAAAGATAATGAAGATCCTTGGATGATCTTGATCGAGACACAAGGTGATCCTTTCGCCGCAAAGGAGGCTATCGGTAAAGTATATGAGAAAGTGACCGGACTTGAGTTTGAGGCTTACTTCATGGATGAGCGTTTACAAAACTCATTCGACTCGCAAATCCGTTTGGCAAAGATCGTGATCGTATTCTCGATAATCGCCATCCTTATTTCTTTGCTAGGCTTATTGGCGATGTCCACTTACTTTATCCAACAGCGTTTGCAAGAAGTATCCGTACGAAAGGTATTTGGTTCCAGCAACTGGCAGATATTGGTTAAGCTCGTATTCACGTTCTTGAACTATGTGTTGATTGCTTTCGTGATCGCCATACCTATTATTATGTACTTTATGAAAGATTGGCTGTCCGACTATTCGTATCGTATCGGTTTAAGTCCGCTGATATTTATCGCCGCCGGCTTATTCTGCCTCATGATCTCGTTTGTCTCTGTCTTTTCCAGAGCTACCGGGCTGCCACATCGAATCCGGTGGATAGCTTTAGGCATAGGCTTTAATTGTTAAGCATATCATAAAAGGTAATAACGCTTGTTTAAAAATAAGGGGGGAGTAAATACCGACTTTTGATACCTCCCCTTATTTATTCTTGTCTGTTTTTCTAGTCCTTCAGATCCCGAACAAGAACGGTAACGGCTTGCTGTCCTTGAAATCTTTGGCGGTGTTTCCGGCGTAAATCTCGCCGTTTGTGAGCGTTAGTTTCTTGATAGGTGTACCTGCCTTGAAGTCCAAGCTCTTGAAATCGACCCAAAAGATATCCGGGCTTAAAGTAGACTCGAAGTAATATACCTTATTCTTCTGGTCGGCTACCGTACGCCAGCGGGTAGAGGAGATATTCGGTTGATCCGGGGTCGTGATTCCCAGAGGTACCGATACGTTACGCATTACGCTGAATACCCCGGCTACCGCTTCCCGGAAATTACTTGTCTGCGGGATGGCGTGGATATAGAAAGAGGCACGCACGAAACGATCGGAAGCCCGGTTCGTACCCGGCAACATGACCAAGCCGCCTATCTGTTGCCAGTAATCGTTTAAGGTTAGTTGCTTATCGTATGTAGGGGAATTCGTCATGACTTGGCATTCCCGTCCCTCATGGATAACCAAGTTCCCATTTAGGTACTCGAAGATAGCGCTATTCCCTGATGCGTCCGAGATCGAGAGATGCAAGGTCGATTTCGCCCCGTTCGGAAGATCCGGATCGTCGATGCGGAAGACCTCCTTGCTTAACTCGGCAACCGCCTCATCTACCGTGGCGAAATTATCGAGTACATACTGCGTCCAGATGCTAAGCCCCATAACCGGGCGGTTATCGTCCGGTCGGAAATAAGATGACTCGGTGAGGAACAATAGGTTGGCAACAAGTCCCTTCTCGTTCATGCCGTCGCACGTACCTATATCATACCCGGCGGTCACCACGCTTCCGTATTTCGAGGTCCATTGGATGGTATTATCGGATATCGCTCCCCTTCTCTGTACGCCCCGGGGGAAGAGATACAGGTTGGATTGCGGGTCCTCTTTCCAATCCATGGTACGTCCGGTTACGACCATATCGTCCGGCCCGAGGTAAACGGCCCTTGTACACGCCTCGCTTCCCATAGGGTTCATAAACATGAACAAGCCGGCGAAAAGAGAGGCCAGTGTTAAATTCTTTGATTTCATAAGATCTATATTATTAGGATAATCTATTTATGAAACAAGTGGCTTTAAGGAATGTTTTAGAATGATATACGGGATACGGAGCCGTGTGAACAACCCCCCCATTTCGTTTTTAGGCTTTCAAAATTCGTTTTGTTCGTAAAGGAGTCTTATTTTTCAGGTTTTTAAAGAACTTCGCGTATCGATTAAATAAGAAACATATGAATTTAAATTCTATATCATGACAGCAAAACAAAATGTCACGCCGTAACTTCATACGAAGTTCGGTCGTTATGGGTGGCGCATGGATGGTGGCAGGTTCTATACCTGTAGAGAGTATCGCAGGCGAAGTGAGGCCGGAGATTGCGAAAAGCGAATCCTCTGCCGGAGTTTCGAAGGTATATATGTTGACAGATATCACTCCTCAGAACATGATCCGTCTCTACGACGCCTTGGGACGGAAGGCCAAGGGGAAAGTGGCGGTGAAGCTCTCTACCGGAGAGCCGGGAGGCCATAACTTCCTGCAACCTACACTTATCAAAGACTTGGTAAAGAAAGTAAACGGTACGATCGTGGAATGTAACACGGCTTACGGAGGCGAACGCGCGGATACCGACAGCCATTTGAAAGCCGCCGCCGATCATGGCTTCACGGCCATCGCTAAGGTGGATATCATGGATGCCGACGGCGAGGTGGCTCTTCCGGTTCAAGGCGGTAAACACCTGAAAGAGGATTTCGTAGGCTCCCATTATCTGGATTATGATTTTACGGTCGTCCTTTCCCATTTCAAGGGACATGCCATGGGCGGTTTCGGGGGAGCGCTGAAAAATATCTCTATCGGTATAGCCTCATCCGCCGGAAAGGCTTGGATACATACGGCGGGTAAGACGAAAACCGACTTGTGGAACAACCTTCCCGAACAGGATCATTTCTTGGAATCAATGGCCGAGGCGGCTAAGGCCGTGACTACCCATTGTGGCGAAAATATACTTTATATCAGCGTAATGAATCGACTCTCCGTAGATTGCGATTGCGATTCGAACCCGGAAGAGCCGAAAATGGCGGATATCGGTATGCTAGCCTCACTCGATCCCGTGGCCTTGGATAAGGCTTGCGTAGATCTGGTTTACGCCTCGCCGGACCCTGGCCGTGTCCACTTGATCGAGCGCATGGAATCCCGCCATGGCATCCATATCGTCGAGCATGCGGAGGCGTTGGGTATGGGAAGCCAGCGGTATGATTTGGTCTCCTTGGACGATAAATAATATCGTAAATTAAAAACATTTAATAACTTCCTTTTTATCGGGCTTATTACCTCAAAGGCGTTATCTTTGCCCATGAATAAATAACAGTTTTGGGAGTACAAACTAAAAACGATTTGATTATGTTCTCAGGTATTGTAGAAGAAGCGGCTCAGGTAGTAGCCCTCCAATCCGATAAAGGAAACCTTCATCTGACGATGAAGTGCTCATTCGTGAATGAGCTGAAAATAGATCAGAGCGTGGCTCACAACGGCGTTTGCCTTACGGTGGTAAGCATGACGGAAGATACGTATACGGTTACCGCTATCAAGGAGACCTTGGAACGTTCGAACCTCGGGAACCTGAAAGTGGGCGATAAGGTGAACTTGGAGCGTAGCATGTTGATGAACGGCCGTCTGGACGGGCATATCGTACAGGGGCACGTGGACCAGACTGCCGTTTGTGCGGAGGTGAAGGAGGCGGACGGCAGCTGGTACTATACGTTCGAGTACGCTTTTGATAAGGAGATGGCCCGGCAGGGGTATATGACCGTGGAGAAAGGCTCCGTTTGCGTGAACGGCGTCAGTCTGACGGTATGCAACTCCCAGCAAAACAGTTTCCAAGTCGCTATCATCCCTTATACGCACGATAACACGAACTTTTGCCAGATCGAGAAAGGTACGGTAGTGAACCTAGAGTTCGATATTGTCGGGAAGTATATCAGCAAGATGATGCAGTTTAAATAAGGTTCGAAGAATTTCCTATCCATAAAAGGCTTTAGCGGTATCTGATGATCCCGGCTAGAGCCTTTTCTATCTACGGACAATCTTAATTCCGTGCGTGTACGATTAAAAACGTTTTAAGTAAATTTTCACTAACCAAAACTATCCTTGGTATGTTTATTGTTATATAATTATATGAGAAAAATAGACTAAACATATCAGATTATGGCCTATATCGATTATTACAAGATTTTGGGGGTGAACAAGGACGCTTCTCAGGATGATATCAAGAAAGCCTATAAGAAGTTGGCTCGGCAATATCACCCTGACTTGAATCCGAACGATCCCGACGCCCATCGTAAGTTTCAGGAGATCAATGAGGCGAACGAGGTGCTTAGCGATCCGGAAAAGCGTAAGAAATACGACCAGTACGGGGAGAATTGGAAACATGCGGATGAGTTCGAGGCTCAACGGAAGCAGTATGGCCAGCAAGGTGGCGGCTTTGGCGGTGGCTTCTCGAACGGCGGAGGTACGTATTGGTCCTCCTCCGGCGATGATGGAGAGTTCTCGGATTTCTTTGAGTCTATGTTTGGTTCCCGCCGGGGTGGCGGTGGCCGTTCTAATCATGGATTCCGTGGACAGGATTACACGGCCGAATTGCACTTATCCTTGATGGATGCGGCCAAGACACATAAGCAGGTGATCACCGTGAACGGCAAGAACCTGCGTATCACGGTTCCCGCCGGCGTAGCCAACGGGCAAACCATTAAGCTGAAAGGCCAAGGCGGGCCGGGCATGAATGGAGGACCTGCCGGTGATTTGTACATCACGTTCATTATTCCGGACGACAGCCGTTTCAAACGGGTGGGAGACGATCTGTACCTGACCGTCCCCTTGAACCTCTATACGGCGGTCTTGGGTGGCGAGCAGATTATCGATACCTTGGATAGCAAGGTGAAACTGAAAGTAAAACCGGGCACGCAAAACAATACGAAAGTCCGGTTGAAAGGTAAGGGATTCCCTGTTTACAAGAAGGAGGGGCAGTTTGGTGACTTGATTGTCACGTACTCGATCGAGGTGCCGACCAACTTGACGGAGAAACAGAAGGATTTGTTCCGGGAAATACAAAGTCTAAATTAAAAACAGGTGTATTATGCAAACAGATTTAGTTATTGTCAGTGAATACTGCCAGAAATGCCATATAGACCCTTCGTTCATCATTTTGCTGGAAGAGGGAGGTTTGATAGACATTAATATCACGGATGGAGAGAGGTATCTCTTCTCTTCCCAGCTCCGTGATCTGGAACAATACACACGTATGTATTACGACTTGTCTATTAACATCGAGGGAATCGAGGCCATTCATCATATGCTGGACCGGATGCGGAATTTGCAGGCGGAGATACAATCGTTGAGAAACCGTCTGCATTTATATGAACCATTCGGTTTTGATACGATCGAGAATTTCTAGTGTCAAATTGCTGCTTAACAAGGCTTCACTGCCCGATAGCGAAGGGTGTACGCAAACAAATTGAAAATATTTCTTGAAAATGTTTGGAAGTTTGGAATGTAATATATACCTTTGCACTCGCAATCAAGAAATGATAGCGACTATATCGCGGAGTGGAGCAGTGGTAGCTCGTTGGGCTCATAACCCAAAGGTCGTAAGTTCGAGTCTTGCCTCCGCAACTAAAAAGTCCTCAAGTCATTGACTTGAGGACTTTTTCTCTATTCAATCAAGCGATCGGGCGATGCGACCCCGATGGAAACGAATAATAAGCTATGCTTATTTCTTCCGTAAAGGCCCTTTGTTCTTCCAGAATCCCAATTTATAATAGATATAGGTGATTGTAAGCCCGATGCAAAGGCTGGCGCCGATGGCCCACCAGATACCGCTCCGTCCCCAGATAGAGCTAAACCAATAGGCGAGGGGAATGCGTATCAGCCAAAGACAAGTGATGCTTACTGCCATTGGGAACAGGGTATCGCCAGCTCCCCGTAATGCCCCGTTGAAGACGTTCAAGCCGCCGTGTACGATAAAGAATCCTCCCATGATCAATAAATATTCCTTGCCAATCCGGATCACCTCCGGGTCCTTGGTGAAAGCCAGCATCATCTTGTCCCCGAAGAAATAGATGGCCGTGAAGGTCGCTAGACCCAGCAATAGGTTGACAAGCATGGCGAATCGTACCCCGTCACGTACCCGGTCCAAGTGCCCAGCTCCGATGTTTTGCCCGCAGAAAGCAGCTAGCGCCCCAGAGAGGGTCAATACCGCTTGGATGATGATCGTGTCGATCTTTCCCGCTGCCCCGTAAGCGGTGAGCGTATCCGTGCCGAAACTGTTCACGATCCCCAGTAAGGCAATCAATCCTAGCGAGATGGCACATTGCTGTACGCTGGAGGGAAGCCCGATGCGGAGCCCTTCCTTGAACAGTCCCATATCGAACAATAAATCCTGTTTCTTGATAGAGAGCAGGGGATGGGTGTTGTTCACGTAGCCTAGGGCCACGCACATGCCGATCCCTTGGGCGATCACCGTAGCCCGTGCCGCCCCTTCGATCCCCCATTTGAAAACGACAATGAAGAGTAAATCCAAGGCTATATTCAAAATCGTGGTAAGCAGGATAAACAGCATGGGGCGCACGGACTCCCCGACACCCCGCAATATGGAGATAATGCTATTGAAAGTGACAAACAAGAACGTACCCCCTACATAAATCCTAAAATAAGCGACCGCCTGCGGGATCACGTCCTCCGGTGTGTTCGTCAGCCTGAACATCGGCTCGGCAAAAATAATTCCCGCTATGGACAGCAATACCCCTGCGACCAACATGAAGATAAAGAAAGAGGAGAAGGCCTTCTGCACCTTATCGAACTCCTTCGCCCCGAAAAACTGTGAGATCACCACCGACGTACCGCTCCCGATACCGATCACCAGCGAGATAATAAAGTAATAGATGAAGAAGGAAGCCGATACCGCCGCCAGCGACTCTTTCCCCAGAAACTGCCCGACGATGACGCTGTCGGTCACGTTATAGAGTTGTTGCAGCAGATTGCCGATCAGCAAAGGGAAAGCGAAACGCAGGATCACCTTCCATACCGCCCCACTCGTCAAATCCCTATTTCCTGTATTAATTCTCAATTCTCAATTCTCAATTTTCAATTCCCTATAGGTCTTTCAGCAGGATATTGTCGTTTGCCTTTATCATATCCTCACGTGTCTTCAGCAGGGCTTTCCATTCCTTGCTGAAAAGCTTGCTCGTGTCAATCTTAAAGTTCTCGGAGCCATACTCGTCCATGCGGGTCAGCAGGTAGCTGACCGTGATCTTATTGACATCGATCGCCGGCTGGTAGTATGCCACACGGTCGTCATTCCCGTAGTTCACCTCGATGATGATGTTCAACTCCGTGAGCAGGTATAAGATCTGTGTCGTTATGCGGATAGGGATGCGGTAAGCGTCGGATAGCTCGTCGGCCGTATAGGGTTTCTCGCCTTTCACGAACCGTTTGACGATCAGCGAGGCGATCAGCAAGGTCAAGAAATCCTTGTACCGGCGGCTGATACTTTTGCTGTCCCTCTCAAAGCTGAATTTCTTCACGTTCTGGGAGGCGTACGACAGCTCTGCGCCAAACAAGCAAATCAACCAAGAAAGCTGCAACCAAAGCAACAACAAAGGCAGTGCGGCAAAACTACCGTAAATAGCGTTGTACTTGCTCACCCAAATCTGCCCACTGATATAAATAAATTGGAACAACTGGAAGGCGCAACCAGCGATAAAGCCTGCCACCAACCCGTTCACGAACCTTACTTTCGTATTCGGCAAGGAGACGTACAGCCCCGTGAAAGCCAATGTCGTGATAATATAAGGCGCTATATGCAAGAACAGCTCTACGAGTGGCGTAAAAAACAAGTATTGCCCCAAGAACGAGTTCTGCAAGGTAGACATGAAGATGGACAAACCGCTGGATGCCGTCATCAGCACCGGCAGCACGAGGAATAAGGCCAGATAATCGGATATCTTCCGGTACCACGGACGGGATTTCTGGATCTGCCAGATGTCGTTGAACGTATCCTCCACGGACGAGATCAAGTTGATCACCGTATAAAACAATAAAATCAAACCGACCCCGATGATCACTCCCCCCTGCGCCTGCGCCAGATAGCTCTCCACGAACTCGAACGCCTTGTTCAGCTCCATCTCGTGCCCGGGGAAATAATCGAACAACTCCTGCCGTACCGTCCCTTGAAACCGAAGCCCTTAGCTATACCTAATAATACGGCCAGCAAAGGTACGATAGATAACAAGGTGCTGTAGGTAAGCGCCGACGCCTTGGTTTGCAGGTTCTCGCTCTGGAAAACCCCGCACGGCGAGTATAACCGTCTTGATGATATTGATATAAATCTCCTTCAGCCCACTAACTTCATTCTCGGTAATCCGCCAAATTTCGTAGGTAACGAAACGGATGGTTCGTGCTAATAATGCGCTGATCCGTTCTCCAATAGGTTTCTTTTCTTCCCGTGGCTTGTTTTTGGGCATATCGGCACATGATTTAATTGGCAAATAAAAAAAGCAGTCTGCCTATAAGCCGGGTCCTGTACCTCTTTGGAAAGAGGTGCCTGCCATTTATCTTGTCTTACCGTCGCCGGTAAGCTTTAGCGGTCTACCCCCGGCATCGGACGAGCCATCCTACATGCGCCGGTATACATGACCTTACAACCCATAAGACGTACGGCATCCCGTATCGCTACGGGACCCGGTGAGCTCTTACCTCACCTTTTCACCCTTACCGGACGAGTCCGGCGGTTATTCTCTGTTACGTTACTCTACCCTCACGGACAGCTTCCCGTTAAGAAGTATGGTGCTCTGTGTTGCCCGGACTTTCCTCACACCCGAAGGTGAGCGACAGACCAGCAGACTGCGATAGGACAAAGATAGGTATTTTAGTTGACAGTTGACGGTCGGCGGTTGACAATTATTTTGTAGACGCATAGGAGAGATAGGATAACATTTTCTTTTTCAGCCGTAAACATATTCTGTCTCCTAGGTGTTTTTTATACGAACAGAGATTCTAGATTGCCAGTAACCGACTGTCATTTATCGATTGCCGACTGTCAGTTATCGCGTGTCAACTGTCAATTCGTCTGCTGTTTAATTGTTAAAAAGGTACTTTGCAATACACAGTACTGTTAAGTGCGGTTAAGCCCCTGTGATGCCTCGTTAAAAGTGATAAAAAATACGATGGAAATGGAATATCCGCACAATTTTTGAGTTTTCTTTGCCGTAAAGAAACTGTTAAATTTAAGTGTTTAATTAAATAAGAAAAGTATGAAAAATATCTGGAAGAATGTGCTTGGTGTTGCTCTGATAGCAGCCATTAGTTCTGGTGCCGCGATCGGAACGAGTACTTACCTGATGAATAAGAATCAACGTCCGGCGGAGTTGGCCTCCGGAGTTGAGAATACCTTCAAGCAACCGTACCGATTGACGAATTATGGAACCGTGGCCGCCGAGAATATCGATTTCACTACGGCCGCCGAGAGCGCCATCCACGGGGTTGTCCATATCAAGGCCACGGCTAACGCGCAAGCCTCTAACGGGGACGGCGGTCAGCAGTATATGGACCCGTTCGAGTATTTCTTCGGCTTCGGTGGCCGTGGAGGGTTCCAACGTCCGCAACAGCAACCTCGTGTGGGCGCTGGCTCGGGTGTCATTATCTCTACGGATGGTTATATCATCACGAACAACCACGTGATCGACGGAGCCGACGAGCTGGAGGTTACCTTAAACGATAACCGGAAATTCCCGGCAAAGATTATAGGGGCTGATCCGACAACAGATATCGCCTTGATCAAGATTGAGGCAACCGACTTACCTACGATCCCCTTTGGTGATTCTGAGAAGTTGAAAGTAGGTGAGTGGGTGTTGGCGGTAGGTAACCCGTTTAACTTGACCTCTACCGTTACGGCAGGTATCGTGAGCGCTAAGAGCCGTGGCAACATCGGCGCCGGTGGCAAGGATCGTAGCAAGATCGAGTCGTTTATACAGACAGACGCCGCCGTGAACCCGGGTAACAGTGGTGGGGCACTAGTGAACACGAAAGGCGAGTTAGTCGGTATCAATACCGCTATCTACTCCGAGACCGGTAACTTCGCCGGATACTCTTTCGCCGTGCCCATCAGCATCGCCGGCAAGGTGGCTAACGACTTGAAGCAATTCGGAACCGTGCAGCGTGCCGTATTAGGCGTATTGATACAAGACCCGCAATACGTGCCCGACGCTGAGAAAGAGAAAGTGAAAGTATTCGAGGGCGCTTACGTAGGTGGTTTCGCCGAGCGCAGCTCCGCTAAGGAAGCCGGAATCGAGAAGGGTGACGTGATTGTAGCCGTGAACGGCGTGAAGATCAAATCGTCTAGCGCTTTGCAAGAGCAGATCAGCAAATACCGTCCGGGCGACAAGGTAGAGTTGACGATCAACCGCAACGGTAGCACGAAGAAATTCACGGTAGAACTCCGTAATGCGCAAGGTAGCACCAAGGTCGTGAAGGGTGGCGACAGCGCAGAGGTTATGGGCGCAGCGTTCAAGGCTTTGAACGACGAGCAGAAACGTAAGTTAGGTGTAAGTTATGGTATCGAGGTCACCGGTCTGACCAGCGGCAAGCTGAAAGACGCCGGTATAAAGAAAGGCTTCATTACCATGATTGTAAACAACCAGAAGATCTCTGCTCCGGAAGACTTGGAAAAGATTGTGGAAAGCATACTTCAAGGACGTACGGAAGATCAAGGCCTCTTCATTAAAGGCTTCTACCCGAACGGACGTACGAAGTACTATGCGATAGATCTTGCCGAATAAGATAAACAAGGACTGTAGTCTTATAGGTGTGAAAAGATTGTTAAAGGTTTTTAATTGGCTGGATGTGGGGTGCATCCAGCCAATTCTTTCAACAAAAATGGTTATCTTTGCACCCCGTATTCTCAATTAAACAAATTGAATGAGACAATTAAAGATCACAAAGTCCATTACCAACCGCGAAAGCGCTTCGCTGGATAAATATCTTCAAGAGATTGGTCGAGAAGATCTTATCACGGTAGAAGAGGAAGTGGAATTGGCACAGGCTATCAAAAGAGGAGACCGTAGGGCGTTAGAGAATTGACCCGTGCGAATCTCCGTTTCGTCGTTTCTGTGGCTAAGCAATATCAGAACCAAGGTTTGAGTTTGCCCGACCTTATTAATGAGGGTAACTTAGGCTTGATCAAGGCTGCTGAGAAATTCGATGAGACGAGAGGTTTCAAGTTTATTTCCTATGCTGTATGGTGGATTCGCCAATCTATTCTGCAAGCTTTGGCAGAGCAGTCAAGAATCGTGCGTCTTCCGTTGAACCAAGTAGGCTCGCTGAACAAGATCAGCAAGGCCTTCTCCAAGTTCGAGCAGGAAAACGAGCGCAGACCGTCTCCAGAGGAACTTGCTGATGAGTTGGATATCCCGGTGGATAAGATTTCTGATACGTTAAAAGTGTCAGGAAGACATATCTCGGTAGATGCTCCGTTTGTGGAAGGCGAAGACAACAGTCTTTTGGATGTGCTTGTTAACGATGATGCTCCTATCGCAGACCGGTCGTTAATGAACGAGTCATTGGCAAAAGAAATTGATCGAGCCCTTGCTACATTAACCGAAAGAGAATGTGAGATTATCAAGATGTTTTTCGGTATAGGCTGTCAGGAAATGACATTGGAAGAGATTGGCGACAAATTTGGCCTCACAAGAGAGCGTGTCCGCCAGATCAAGGAAAAAGCAATCAGAAGACTAAGACAAGGAACGCGTAGCAAGCTCCTCAAATCGTATTTAGGCTAATTTAAGGAATTATTGAGTTGGCGAAGGCTCCGGTCCGAAAAGGATTGGGAGCCTTTATTTTTTTTCTTAACTTTGCCACTGGAATATAATACCATAAAAACTATATAAATGACTACAAGACGTAATTTCCTGAAAACAGGATCTATTTCCTTGGCCGGCCTGTTGGTTGGCGAGAAGGTATACTCCGCCGTGAGTACGCCCGACAATAAAAAGAGTTTTAGCACGATCGCCTCTAAGGTGACCGGCGATTACGCCAGCAAGCGCCCGGCTCCCGAGGCCCGTAAGTTTACCTCCAAGGCGGTAGAGGAGCAACTGAAGGCTTCCAAGGCCCGTATCAAGGACCCGAAACTGGCTTGGATGTTCGAGAACTGCTACCCGAATACCTTGGACACGACCTGTGAGTTCAAGATGGTAGACGGCAAGCCGGATACGTTCGTGATCACCGGAGATATTCACGCCATGTGGTTGCGTGACTCCTCGGCGCAGGTTTACCCCTTCGTCACCTTGGCGAAGAAGGATAAGGACTTGCGGCAGATGCTGGTTGGTGCTATCAATCGCCAGACCGCCTGCATCCTGATCGATCCCTACGCTAATGGCTTCAACGAAGGCCCTACCGGGAGCGAGTGGGAGAGCGACCGCACGGAGATGAAGAAAGAGCTTCACGAGCGTAAATGGGAGATCGACTCGCTTTGCTACCCGATCCGCTTGGCGTATCATTATTGGAAGGAAGTAGGCGATACCTCCGTATTCGACAGCAAATGGGAGCAGGCGATGGAGGCCGTTTACCGTACTTTCCGTGAGCAACAGCGCAAGGACAGCCTCGGGCCGTACCGTTTCTCCCGTGTGACGGACCGCCAAGGCGATACCCTCTTGAACGATGGTTGGGGTAGCCCGGTGAATCCGGTGGGCCTGATCGTCTCCTCTTTCCGTCCTTCCGACGACGCTACGCTGTTTGGCTTCTTGGTGCCATCGAACTTGTTCGCTATCACCTCGCTTCGTCAGGTGGCTGAGATTCTTCGTGCCGTAAGAAATAACACGGACTTGGCCGGTCGTTGCGAGGCGTTGGCGGGTGAGGTAGAGGAGGCCGTGAAGAAATATGCCATCGTGGAGCATCCGGAATTCGGTAAGGTGTACGCCTTCGAGGTAGATGGTTACGGCAGCCGTGTCTTCATGGACGACGCTAACGTTCCGAGCTTGCTGGCCTTGCCGTTCTTGGGTTGCGTGGACGTGAACGACCCGATTTACCAGAATACCCGTCGTTTGGTGCTGAGCCCTTCCAACCCTTACTTCTTCAAGGGAAAGGCCGGCGAGGGCATCGGCGGTCCGCATATCGGTTTCAACTATATCTGGCCGATGAGCTTGATCATGCGTGCTACGACTTCCAACGACGAGAAGGAGATCCGGTATTGCATAGAGACGCTTCGCGATACGGACGGAGGCACGGGCTTCATGCACGAGTCTTTCCATAAGGACAATCCTTCCGATTACACCCGCTCGTGGTTCGCTTGGACGAATACTCTGTTTGGCGATTTGATCGTGAAGCTGCAATCCGAAGGCAAGCTGAAAGACCTCCTCGGCTAATATCACCAAGGTTAATATCATCAATTGTAGAGACGGGGTGTGCCCCGTCTCATCCTCACATAAATCTAGACGGAATACATGAAAACAAATCAACTATTCATCTTGACAGGTCTGGCGGCGATAGCCTCCACCTCCTGTGGCCAAAAAGAGAATTCGTCCGGACAGCCCGCCAAGCCCATGAACATCCTTTACATCATGACGGACGATCACTCCTTCCAAACCATCAGCGCCTACGACAAGCGATACATCCAAACCCCCAACATCGACCGCATCGCAAACGAGGGCGTACGTTTCACCAATAGCTTCGTAGCCAACTCCATCAGTGGCCCCAGCCGTGCCTGCATGCTGACCGGCAAGCACAGCCACAAGAACGGCTTCATCGATAACGCCCATACCTTCGACGGCTCGCAGCAGACCTTCCCGAAGCTATTGCGTAAAGCTGGTTACCAAACCGCCATGATCGGCAAATGGCACCTCACCTCCGATCCCACCGGTTTCGATTACTGGAACATCCTCGTAGGCCAAGGCGATTACTATAACCCCATCTTCATCGATAACGGCGAGAAGCGTCAGATCGAAGGGTACGCCACGAACATCACGACCGATCTGGCTCTTGATTGGCTGGACAATAAACGAGACAAGAGCAAGCCTTTCTGCCTCCTGCTGCACCATAAGGCTCCGCACCGTACTTGGATGCCCGATACCTGCGACCTGCGTCTTTACGACGATGTGACCTTCCCGCTGCCCGAGAACTTCTACGACGATTACGCCGGCCGCATCGCCGCCTCGGAGCAGGAGATGAGCATCATCAAGGATATGGATATCGTATACGACTTGAAAATGGCCGATAAGGAGAACGAGATCCATTCCTCCAACGCCGATCTGGAGAAGTACGGCCGTGAGCTTTATAACCGCATGAATCCGGACCAGAAAGCCGCTTGGGACGCCTATTACGATCCGATCATCCAAGACTTCAAGGCGAAGAAACGCACGGGTAAGGAGCTGGCCGAGTGGAAATACCAGCGTTATATGCACGATTACCTTCGGGTGATCCATTCCGTGGATCGGAACATCGGTATCGTGCTCGATTATCTGGAGAAGAACGATTTGCTGGATAACACGTTGATCGTCTACACCTCCGACCAAGGCTTCTACATGGGCGAGCATGGCTGGTTCGACAAGCGCTTCATGTATGAGGAATCCTTCCGCACCCCGTTGCTGATGCGTCTGCCGGGTGGCAAGAAGGGTGATATCCCGCAGCTCGTGCAGAATATTGATTACGCTCCCACTTTTTTGGAACTGGCCGGAGTCCCCATCCCAGCCGACATCCAAGGCGAGTCCTTGCTTCCCTTGCTGAAAGGCGAGCGGCCGGAGAACTGGCGTAACTCCCTTTACTATCATTACTACGAGTATCCCGCCGAGCATTCCGTGAAGCGTCATTACGGCGTACGTGACGATCGTTATAAATTGATCCATTTCTACAACGACATCGACGTATGGGAGCTTTACGACCTCCAAGAAGATCCCCACGAGATGAATAACCTTTACGGTAAGCCCAGTTACGAGGCAGTGATGAAACGCATGCGAGACGAGCTTTATAAGCTGCAAAAACAATATGATGACCCTGTGGGAATACGCTTCAATGTGTCGGACTGATGAGAGCGGACATTCGTGTTCTGTTATCAGATTTTTTAATTAGTTGTGGATTAAGGTGCATAAAGGACTTGGAACTTGGGGGATGAGAAGTTGAGTCTTTGCGCTTGATGACTTAGCTCTTTGCGCTCTTTGATTTAAGTCATTGGCTCGAAGGAATTAAGTCTATCGTATGGCTCTTCTTTGCTTATGCGTGTATCGAATTAAAAAATGACTATAGGCAGGTTTCAAGTTTCAAGGTTTCATGAAACCTTTTTCTTCACACACACGATACGTACATTATATAGGTTTCAAATAAAGCCCTTTATGTTTGTTATGCGGGATGGATAGCCTCGAAGAACTTGCGTAGCCACGACATGATGTCTTTACCCGAGGCGGACGGAGCGATCATGAGGAACTGTATTATATGTACTTGTGCGTGTGTGAGGAAAAGAGGGTTCGTGAAACCTTGAAACTTGAAACCTATTTCCATGCCCATCCAGATATTGTCAACATCAGTACAGATAAATATATGTGCCTTTATCGTGTGCGTACATTAAAAGTAAGGATTGTTGAGCCATGAGAAAAAACTTGAAAAATAATGCCGAAAATGTTTGGAGGTTATGTTTTATAGCGTTACTTTTGCACCCGCATTCGAGAGAGAACGGCGATACCGAAATAATGAAACAAATTTTTCTTGAAAAAAGTTCTGAAATAATTTGGAAGTTTAAAAGAAAAACATTTATCTTTGCATCCACGTTCGCAAAACGAAAGCGACAAAAGAGTTCTTTGAGAGATTTACATAATTCAACAAGTAGTACAAGTATTAGGAAAAGAAATTTTCCGGATTAATACCGTCAAAAGAAGTATGACTTTGGACTACGATAAACGGATTCCGGAGCGAGGATATTAAGAAACAATTTAAACAACGAAGAGTTTGATCCTGGCTCAGGATGAACGCTAGCGACAGGCTTAACACATGCAAGTCGAGGGGCAGCGGGGGTAGCGATACCCGCCGGCGACCGGCGCACGGGTGAGTAACGCGTATGCAACTTACCTATCAGAGGGGATAACCCGGCGAAAGTCGGACTAATACCGCATGAAGCAGGGGCCCCGCATGGGGATATTTGCTAAAGATTCATCGCTGATAGATAGGCATGCGTTCCATTAGGCAGTTGGCGGGGTAACGGCCCACCAAACCGACGATGGATAGGGGTTCTGAGAGGAAGGTCCCCACATTGGTACTGAGACACGGACCAAACTCCTACGGGAGGCAGCAGTGAGGAATATTGGTCAATGGCCGAGAGGCTGAACCAGCCAAGTCGCGTGAGGGATGAAGGTTCTATGGATCGTAAACCTCTTTTATAAGGGAATAAAGTGTGGGACGTGTCCTATTTTGTATGTACCTTATGAATAAGGATCGGCTAACTCCGTGCCAGCAGCCGCGGTAATACGGAGGATCCGAGCGTTATCCGGATTTATTGGGTTTAAAGGGTGCGTAGGCGGCCTTTTAAGTCAGCGGTGAAAGTCTGTGGCTCAACCATAGAATTGCCGTTGAAACTGGGGGCTTGAGTATGTTTGAGGCAGGCGGAATGCGTGGTGTAGCGGTGAAATGCATAGATATCACGCAGAACCCCGATTGCGAAGGCAGCCTGCCAAGCCATTACTGACGCTGATGCACGAAAGCGTGGGGATCAAACAGGATTAGATACCCTGGTAGTCCACGCAGTAAACGATGATCACTAGCTGTTTGCGATACACTGTAAGCGGCACAGCGAAAGCGTTAAGTGATCCACCTGGGGAGTACGCCGGCAACGGTGAAACTCAAAGGAATTGACGGGGGCCCGCACAAGCGGAGGAACATGTGGTTTAATTCGATGATACGCGAGGAACCTTACCCGGGTTTGAACGCATTCGGACCGAGGTGGAAACACCTTTTCTAGCAATAGCCGTTTGCGAGGTGCTGCATGGTTGTCGTCAGCTCGTGCCGTGAGGTGTCGGCTTAAGTGCCATAACGAGCGCAACCCTTGCCACTAGTTACTAACAGGTAAAGCTGAGGACTCTGGTGGGACTGCCAGCGTAAGCTGCGAGGAAGGCGGGGATGACGTCAAATCAGCACGGCCCTTACATCCGGGGCGACACACGTGTTACAATGGCGTGGACAAAGGGCGGCGACTTGGCGACAAGGAGCAAATCCCCAAACCACGTCTCAGTTCGGATCGGAGTCTGCAACCCGACTCCGTGAAGCTGGATTCGCTAGTAATCGCGCATCAGCCATGGCGCGGTGAATACGTTCCCGGCCTTGTACACACCGCCCGTCAAGCCATGGGAGCCGGGGTACCTGAAGTCCGTAACCGCGAGGATCGGCCTAGGGTAAAACTGGTGACTGGGGCTAAGTCGTAACAAGGTAGCCGTACCGGAAGGTGCGGCTGGAACACCTCCTTTCTGGAGCTTCAGGATTCCGTACCGAGGTCATACGAGGTATTGATCCCTTTGTGCTGCTGTTGAGATTATGTTTATTATATAGATCAATGACCGGAAGGCCGGTCGGAGAGAAAAAGATGACGCTGGGACGTAAGTCTTGGCAAAGTTGACAGTCCTATAGCTCAGTTGGTTAGAGCGCTACACTGATAATGTAGAGGTCGGCAGTTCAACTCTGCCTGGGACTACCCGAATGAGGGGGATTAGCTCAGCTGGCTAGAGCATCTGCTTTGCACGCAGAGGGTCAACGGTTCGAATCCGTTATTCTCCACACATCCCGCGAGGGAAAGAGGATCTTTGACATGTTGGACATCAAAAGAAGAAACAAGTAGAGCGAGCTTAAGATATATCAACCCGTGCGTCAAGTGCGAGGTGAGAGAAAGTAAGCAAGGGCAGACGGTGGATGCCTTGGCTCTCGGAGGCGACGAAGGACGTGATAAGCTGCGAAAAGCCCGGGGAGGCGCAAATAGCCCTTGATCCCGGGATATCCGAATGGGGCAACCCGGCAGGCTGAAGGCCTGCCATCCCGTAAGGGAGGCGAACGTGGGGAACTGAAACATCTAAGTACCCATAGGAGGAGAAAATAAACAATGATTCCGTAAGTAGTGGCGAGCGAACACGGAAGAGCCCAAACCCATGTCGTCTAGGCGACACGGGGGTTGTAGGACCACGACGTGGCAAGATAGAGTCAAGTGGAACGCCTTGGAAAAGGCGGTCATATAGGGTGAAACCCCGTACACGACTGACGATTGAAGCCTAGTGGTATCCTGAGTAGCGCGGGGCACGAGAAATCTTGCGTGAATTAGCGGGGCCCATCCCGTAAGGCTAAATACTCCCGAGAGACCGATAGCGAACCAGTACCGTGAGGGAAAGGTGAAAAGAACCCCGAGCAGGGGAGTGAAATAGACCCTGAACCCGTCTGCCTACAAGCGGTCGGAGCGTCGTAATGACGTGACGGCGTGCCTTTTGCATAATGAACCTACGAGTTACCTTCCCCGGCAAGGTTAAGTTCTTGAGGAACGGAGCCGAAGCGAAAGCGAGTCTGAACAGGGCGCCAAGTCGGGGGGTAGACGCGAAACCGAGTGATCTACCCTTGGCCAGGTTGAAGGTTGGGTAACACCAACTGGAGGACCGGATGGGTAAGCGTTGAAAAGCTTTCCAATGAGCTGAGGGTAGGGGTGAAAGGCTAATCAAACTCGGAGATAGCTCGTACTCCCCGAAATGCATTTAGGTGCAGCCTCTTTATAGTATATCGTGAGGTAGAGCGACTGATTGGATGCGAGGGCTTCACCGCCTATCAAGTCCAGATAAACTCCGAATGCGCGATATATATTTACAGGGAGTGAGGGCGCGGGTGCTAAGGTCCGTGT